>QFCS01000185.1_pt1 | contig 91061 bp, 83 predicted proteins | sample 3576561 | NCBI WGS metagenome assembly QFCS01 | reverse complement strand
TGATCGGAGTGTCCTCATGGCACGCGTCTGCGACGTCACGGGCAAGAAGCCCATGGTCGGGAACAACGTTTCCCACGCCAACAACAAAACCAAGCGCCGGTTCCTGCCGAACCTGCAATACCGCCGTTTCTGGGTCGAGAGCGAAAACCGCTGGGTGCGTCTGCGCGTCTCCGGTGCCGCCCTGCGCCTGATCGACAAAAACGGCATTGACGCCGTGCTCGCCGACCTGCGCGCACGCGGTCAAGCTTAAGGAGAACCGAACATGGCAACCAAAGGCGCACGCGAGAAGATCAAGCTGGAATCCACCGCTGGAACCGGCCACTTCTACACCACCACCAAGAACAAGAAGACCACGCCCGAGAAGATGCTGATCAAGAAATTTGATCCCAAGGCTCGCAAGCACGTGGACTACAAGGAAATCAAGCTCAAGTAATCGAGCCGATTCCCAACAAAAAACCCGCTGTGAAAACAGCGGGTTTTTTTATTCCTTCCAGGGCGCCACGGATCCGGCTTTGCCGGTCCGTCAGCGCCGCCCCCTTGAGGGGGTGACGCGCCGCAGGCGCGGCGCAGGGGTGGGCCAATCAGGCGTGGGCGGAACGCAGGCGGATCGAGAAGTCGCGCAGTGCGGCGATGCCACTTTCCTCGGCGCGGCGGCACCAGGCCTGCAGGTCCACGGCGAGCTGTTCGCGCGTGGAGTTCGTGCTCGACCACAGGGCACGCAGTTCTTCGCGCATGGTCACCATCTTGTCGAGCACCGGGTGCTCGGCGCGCACCTGGGCCAACTGCGGCTTGACGTTGGCGGGCACCTTGTCGTCGTCGCGGTGCAACCAGCGGCGCGCGGCCTGCAGCACGGTGGCGTCGCCGCGGCGCTGCTTCAGGGCCTCGAGTTCGTGCTTGCAGGCGGCGCGCATTTCGCGCGCATAACCGGCCATCACTTCGTAGCGGTTGGCGATGATCGCCTCCAGCGTCTTCTCGTCGGCCACCGGGCGCACGGCGCCATAGGCCATCTTCGGCGGCACCTTCTTCACCGAGGCCAGGCCCACGGACTTCAGCATGGTGATGTACATCCAGCCGATGTCGAATTCGTAGGGCTTGACCGACAGCTTGGCCGAGGTCGGGTAGGTGTGGTGGTTGTTGTGCAGCTCTTCGCCGCCAATGAGGATGCCCCAGGGCGACACGTTGGTGCTGCCGTCGGCGGCTTCGAAGTTGCGGTAGCCCCACCAGTGGCCGATGCCGTTGATGATGCCGGCGGCGGTGATGGGAATCCAGGCCATCTGCAGCGCCCAGACCGACAGACCCAGGACCCCGAACAGCGCCACGTTGATGATCAGCATCAGGCTCACGCCCAGGCGCGAGCGGCCGGTGTAGAGGTTCTTTTCAATCCAGTCGTTCGGCGTGTTGTGGCCGTAGCGCTCCATGGTCTCGGCGTTCTTGGCCTCGGCCCGGTAGAGTTCGGCGCCCTCGTAGAAGACCTTCTTGATGCCGAAGATGTGCGGGCTGTGCGGATCACCTTCGTGTTCGCATTTGGCGTGGTGCTTGCGGTGGATGGCCGTCCACTCCTTGGTGACCATGCCGGTGGTCATCCAGAGCCAGAAGCGGAAGAAGTGCGACGCGATCGGGTGCAGATCCAGCGACCGGTGTGCGGAATGGCGGTGCAGGTAGATGGTGACGCTGGCGATCGTGATGTGCGTGAACACCAGGGCCACGATAAGCACCTGCCACCAGGCGGCGCCCGTCAGGCCGCTGGCCAGAAACTGGATCAGGCCATCCCAGACAGCAGAGAAGATTCCGGAATCGGAAGAAAACATGGAGTTCCTAAAAGACCGCCCTGGGTCACGGACATGGAGGGGCGCCAAGCCCATGGGCGGTGTGGGCCAGCGAAGCTTGGATTTTAAGGCCGGGGGTGCAAATCACCAACCCATGGACGGCCAGGGATGAAAACTTAAGCCTTTATTTCAGGCGACTTGAACACAATTCAAACCTTTTTCCGCCAAACGGCAGCGAAAAAGCCGTCTGTTGCGTGCCGATGCGGCCATAAACGCAGCCATTTTCCATTTTCGCCCGCGCACAGGGTGGATGCCCCGGAAACGTGCACCCCCTCCAGCAGGCTGACCACCGGCACCGGTTCGAAGTCCGGGTGGGCCGGTTCGAATGCCGCGCACACGGCCTCGTTTTCGGCCTGGAGCAGGCTGCAGGTCGCGTACACCAGCCGGCCGCCGGGCTTGAGCAGGCGGGCGGCGCTGTGCAGGATGGCCTGCTGCAGATCGGCCTGGGCGGCCACGGTCTGCGGCGTCTGGCGCCATTTCAGGTCCGGGCTGCGCCGCAGGGTGCCCAGGCCTGAGCAGGGCGCGTCGACGAGCACGCGGTCGATCTTGCCGGCCAGGCGTTTGATGCGGTCGTCCCGCTCGTGGGCGATCGCCACTGGGTGCACGTTGGACAGGCCACTGCGCGCCAGCCGGGGCTTGAGCGCGTCGAGCCGGTGGCCGGAGGTGTCGAAGGCGTAGAGCCGGCCGCTGTTGCGCATGGCGGCGCCGATGGCCAGGGTCTTGCCCCCGGCACCGGCGCAGAAATCGACCACCATCTCGCCGCGCTTGGCGTCCAGCAGCAAGGCCAGCAGCTGAGAGCCTTCGTCCTGCACCTCCACCTCGCCCTGCACGAAGGCCGGCAGTTTGGCCAGCGAGGGCTTGCCCTGCAGGCGGATGCCCAGGGGCGAATACGGCGTGGCCGCCCCCGTGAGCCCGGCCTTCTGCAGGCCGGCCAGGGCGGCGTCGCGCTTGGCCTTGAGTACGTTCACCCGCAGGTCCAGGGGCGCGGGCTGGTTCAGGCTGGCGACCAGCGCGTCGAATTCGTCGCCCACCTGCTCGCGCAGGGCGGTGGCCAGCCACTCGGGCAGGTTGTGGCGGTGCGGCGCCATCAGGTCGGCGTCGGTGACGGCGTCGCAATGGTCGAGCCAGCTTTTTTCGGCGTCCGTCAGGGCGCTCTTGACGAAGTCGCGGTCGCCCGGAAAGGCCAGGATCGCCAGCCGGCGCCATTTGGAGCCGCTGCCGGAGCGGGCCAGCCACTCCAGCTTGAGGCGTTCGCGCAGGATGGTGTAGACGGTGTCGGACAGCGTGGCCCGCTCGCGTGGGCCCAGGGAACGGTTTTCACGGAAATGGCGCGCGACGACCGCGTCGGCGGGGTGCTCGAACTTGAAGACCTGCTCGATCAGGCTGGCGCTTTCGTCCAGAAGGGCTTTGGGGTGCATAAGCCGTATTGTCCACCGGGGATAATCAGAGGCTATGTCCGACATCCCGAACCAAGTGCGCCGCCGGCGCACTTTCGCCATCATCTCCCACCCCGACGCGGGCAAGACCACCCTCACCGAGAAGCTGCTGCTGTTCTCGGGCGCGATCAACATCGCGGGCAGCGTGAAGGCGCGCAAGGCCGCGCGCCACGCCACCAGCGACTGGATGGAAATCGAAAAGCAGCGGGGCATCTCGGTCGCTTCGTCGGTGATGCAGATGGAGTACCGCGACTGCGTGATCAACCTGCTGGACACCCCCGGGCACCAAGACTTCTCGGAAGACACCTACCGCGTGCTCACGGCCGTGGACGCGGCGCTGATGGTGATCGACGCCGGCAACGGCGTGGAGCCCCAGACCCGCCGCCTGCTGCAGGTCTGCCGCGCGCGCAACACGCCCATCCTGACCTTCGTCAACAAGATGGACCGCGAGGTGCAGGCCCCGCTGGACCTGATGGACGAGATCGAGCGCGAGCTGGGCATGACGGTCGTGCCCTTCACCTGGCCGGTGGGCATGGGCAAGACCTTCCGGGGCGTGTTCGACCGCCGCACCGACCAGATGCGTGTGTTCGCCGCCGGTGAAGATCGCCGCGGTGGCGACGAGGACGTGCTGGCCGGCCTGGACAACCCCGAGAGCCTGCAGCGCTTCGGCGCCGAGTTCGCGCAGGCGCGCGACGAGCTGGAGCTGGTGGCCGGCGCCTCGCCCGCGTTCGAGGAGGCCAAGTTCCTCGCCGGCCAGCAGACGCCCATGCTGTTCGGCTCGGCGGTGAACAACTTCGGCGTGCGCGAGGTGCTCGACGCCCTGGTCGATCTGGCGCCGCCCCCGGGCGAACGGCCCGCGATCCAGCGCGTGGTGAAACCCGAGGAGACCAAGTTCAGCGGCGTGGTCTTCAAGATCCAGGCCAACATGGACCCGGCGCACCGCGACCGCATCGCTTTCGTGCGCGTGGCCAGCGGCCATTTCGAGCGCGGCATGAAACTCAAGGTGGTGCGCTCGGGCAAGGACCTGCGGCCCAACACCGTGGTGAGCTTCCTTTCACAGCGCCGCGAACTGCTCGACGAAGCCTTTGCCGGCGACATCATCGGCATCCCCAACCACGGCGTGCTGCAACTGGGCGACACCCTCACCGAGGGCGAAAGCCTGCAGTTCACCGGCCTGCCCTTCTTCGCGCCGGAAATCATCCGCAGCGTGGAAGTGGCCGATCCGTTGCGCAGCAAGCAGCTGCGCGCCGGCCTGACCCAGCTCGGCGAAGAGGGTGCCATCCAGGTGTTCCGCCCCGTGGCGGGTTCGGTGCTGCTGCTGGGTGCGGTGGGTCAGCTGCAGTTCGAGGTGGTCGCGCACCGCCTGGAGCACGAGTACGGCGTGAAAGCCCGCATCATGAACAGCCCCTACCAGGTGGCGCGCTGGGTGACCTGCGCACCCGAGGACGGTGGCGAGGTCGAACTCAAGCGCTTCATCGACGCCAACAGCCACCGCGTGGCGCTGGACGCGGTGGACGCGCCCACGCTGCTGGTGGACCACTCGGCCACCCTGCGCGCCGTGGAGGCCAACTGGCCGAAGATCAAGTTCCACGCCATGCGCGAGCACGCGGGGCTGGTGTTCGCCAAGGGCGTCTGATCAGGCGGCGGCCAGCAGCCGCTCCACCGCGCGGGGGTAGATCACATGCTCCTGCGTGAGCACCCGCGCCGCCAGCGCCTCGGGCGTGTCGCCCGGCAGCACCGGCACCACCGCCTGCGCCAGGATCTCGCCGTGGTCGAGCTCGCTGGTCACGCGGTGCACCGTGGCACCCGCGAAGCGGCAACCCATCTCGATCGCGCGCTGGTGCGTCTTGAGCCCCGGAAAGGCGGGCAACAGGCTGGGGTGGATGTTGACCAGCCGACCTTCGTAGTGCTGCACGAAGCCCGGGGTGAGAATGCGCATGAAGCCCGCCAGCACCACCAGCGCGGGGCCGTGGCGGTCGATCTCGGCCATCAGCGCGGCGTCGAAGGCCTCGCGGCTGGCGTAGGCGGTGTGGTCCAGCGCGGCGGTGGCGATGCCCTGTTCCTTCGCCCAGGCCAGGCCCTGGGCGGCGGCCTTGTTGCTCACCACGGCCGCCACGCGCGCGCCGAACCGGGCCTGCCAGCGTTGCGTCCGGGCGGTCTCCACGATGGCGGCCATGTTGGAGCCGCTGCCGGAGATGAGAATCACGATGTTTTTGTTCACGCCAGACATGGCCGGGAAGTGTAATGACCTCAGACCTGCAAACCCCTTCAGCCGGCCGCCCGCGCGGCCACGATTTCCAGCAACGCCCGCTCTCGCCCGCCGAGGCGCGCGTGCTCGGCACCCTCATGGAGAAGGCGCGCACCGTGCCCGACAGCTACCCCATGACGCTCAACGCTCTGGTGACGGGCTGCAACCAGAAGTCCAGCCGCGACCCGGTGATGAACCTGGCCGACGCCCTGGTGCTGGAGGCGCTGGACGAGCTGCGCAGCCTGCACATGGTGATGGAGGGCAGCGGCAGCCGGGTCACCCGCTACGAACACAATTTCGCGCGCGCCGTGGGCGTGCCCGAACAATCCGCCGTGCTGCTGGGCATGTTGATGCTGCGCGGCCCGCAGACCGCCGGTGAGCTGCGCCTGAACACCGAGCGCTGGTACAAGTTCCTGGACATCGCCTCGGTCGACGGCTTCCTGGAGGAACTGCAGGACCGCAGCGCCGAGAAAGGCGGCCCGCTGGTGGTGAAGCTGCCGCGCGCACCCGGCGCCCGGGAGCAGCGCTGGGCCCACCTGCTCTGCGGCCCGGTGGACACCAGCGCCGTCGCGGCGGCGCCGTCCACCCAGGGCAGCGCGGCCACCGAAGACGAACTGATCGCCCTCACCCGCCGGGTGGCCACGCTGGAAAACACCGTGGCCCAGTTGCAGGACCAGCTTCAGAATCTGAACGAGCAGCTCGGCTTGTCGCAGCCCGGACAGCCATAAAACGAACGGTCGTGCGAAACTGGCCGGCGTTGTTCAATTTGCCGGCACACATCCTGTGGCGGCCACCAGGAGACATTCCATGGATTTGGCATTCACGCCCGAAGAACAGGCGTTTCGCGAAGACATCCGGGGCTGGGTCAAGGCCAACCTGCCCGCCGAGATCGCCCACAAAGTGCACAACGCGCTGCGCCTGACGCGCGACGACATGCAGCGCTGGGCCAAGATTCTCGGCAAGAAGGGCTGGCTGGGCTGGGGCTGGCCCAAGGAGTTCGGCGGCCCGGGCTGGACCGCGGTGCAGAAGCACCTGTTCGAGGAAGAATGCGCCCTGGCCGGCGCGCCGCGCGTGGTGCCCTTCGGCCCCGTGATGGTGGCGCCGGTGATCATGGCCTTCGGCAACAAGGAACAGCAGCAGCGTTTCCTGCCCGGCATCGCCAGCGGCGAGGTGTGGTGGAGCCAGGGCTACAGCGAACCCGGCTCGGGCTCGGACCTGGCCTCGGTCAAGACCCGCGCCGAGCGCCAGGGCGACAAATACATCGTCAACGGCCAGAAGACCTGGACCACGCTGGGCCAGTACGGCGAGTGGATCTTCTGCCTGGTGCGCACCAGCACCGAGGGCAAGCCGCAGACCGGCATCTCCTTCCTGCTGATCGACATGGCCTCGCCCGGCGTCACCGTGCGGCCCATCAAGCTGCTGGACGGCGAGAGCGAGGTGAACGAAGTCTGGTTCGACAACGTCGAGGTGCCAGCGGAGAACCTGATCGGCGAGGAGAACAAGGGCTGGACCTACGCCAAGCACCTGCTCAGCCACGAACGCACCAACATCGCCGACGTGAACCGCGCCAAGCGCGAGCTCGAGCGCCTGAAGCGCATCGCCAAGACCGAAGGCGTCTGGGACGACCTGCGCTTCCGCGACCAGATCGCGCTGCTCGAAGTCGACGTGGTGGCGCTGGAGATGCTGGTGCTGCGCGTGCTCTCGGCCGAGAAATCGGGCAAGAACTCGCTCGACATCGCCGGTCTGCTCAAGATCAAGGGCAGCGAGATCCAGCAACGCTACAGCGAACTCATGATGCTGGCGGCCGGCCCCTACAGCCTGCCCTTCATCGAGGAGGCCATGGAAGCCGGCTGGCAGGGCGACTTCCCCGGCGGCGTCACCGCCAACGCGCCGCTGGCGTCCACCTACTTCAACATGCGCAAGACCACCATCTACGGCGGCAGCAACGAAGTGCAGCGCAACATCGTCGCGCAAACCGTTCTGGGCTGAGGAGAAAAACATGGACTTTGATTTCAGCGACGACCAACAGCAACTGCGCGACGCCGTGCGCAAATGGGTCGACAAGGGCTACACCTTCGAGCGCCGCAACGGCATCGTGGCCGCGGGCGGCTTCGACCGCGCCGCCTACGGTGAATTGGCCGAGCTCGGCCTGGCCGGCCTTTACGTGAGCGAGGACGACGACGGCCTGGGCATGGGCCCCATCGAAGGCATGGTGGTCATGGAAGAGCTGGGGCGCGGCATCGTGCTCGAACCCCTGGCCCAGACCCTCATCACCTCCGGCGTGCTGGGCGGTTACGCGCCGGCCGACCTCAAGGCCGCGTGGTTGCCGCGCATGGCCTCGGGCGAAGCGCTGGTGGTGCTCGCGCACCAGGAGCGCAAGGCCCGCTACAAGCTCGACGTGTGCGCCACCACCGCCACCCAGGCCGGCAGCGGCTGGACGGTCTCGGGCAGCAAGAACGTGGTGCCCGCCGCCGACCAGGCCGACGCCTTCGTCGTGCCCGCCGTGGCCGGCGGCAAGCTCGCCCTGTTCCTGGTGGAGCGCACCGCCGCTGGCGTGGCCACGCGCGGCTACGGCACGCAGGACGGCGGCCGTGCGGGTGACCTCACGCTCAAGGACGCCCCGGCCCAACTGATCACCACCGATGGCCTGACCGCGCTGGAACACGCCGTGGACATCGGCATCGCCGCCGCCTGCGCCGAAGCCGTGGGCGTGATGGACAAGACCGTGGCCATCACCGTCGAGTACATGAACACGCGCAAGCAGTTCGGCGTGGCCATCGCCAGCTTCCAGGCGCTGCGCCATCGCGTGGCCGACATGAAGATGCAGCTGGAGCTGGCGCGCTCCATGAGCTACTACGCCAGCCTCAAGCTCAACGCCCCGGCGCCAGAGCGCCGCGCGGCCATGGCGCGGGCCAAGGTGCAGCTGGGCACGGCCATGCGCTTCGTCGGACAACAGGCGGTGCAGCTGCACGGCGGCATCGGCGTGACCGACGAGTACATCGTGAGCCACTACTTCAAGAAGCTCACGCAGCTGGAAATGACCTACGGCGACACCCTGCACCACCTGGGCGAGGTCTCCGCCCGGATGCAGGACACGGCCGGCGTGTTCGCCTGATCCCCCCAGCGGCCCGCACCCAGCGGGCCGCGGTGTTTTTGGCCACCCCTTCAACAGGAGAGACCCGATGCCCACCCGCCGAACCATTTTCGCCACCATCGCCAGCAGCCTGTTGCTGGCGGCCTGTGCCAGCGCACCCCGGGGTGCGGGGCAGCCACCCATCGTGTTCGTGCACGGCAACGGCGACTCCGCCTCGATCTGGCAGACCACCCTGTGGCGCTTCGAGTCCAACGGCTGGCCGCGCGAGCGCCTGCACGCGATCGACCTGCCCTACCCGCTCGCGCGCGACGACGACGGCAAGGCCCAGCCGGGGCGCTCGTCCACGGCCGAGCACATGGCTTTCCTCAAGGCCGAGGTGGACAAGGTCCTGAGGGCCACCGGCGCGCCGCAGGTGGTGCTGGTGGCCAATTCGCGCGGCGGCTACGCGGTGCGCAACTACATCCAGAATGGCGGCGGCGACAAGACCGTGAGCCACGCGGTGCTGGGCGGCACACCCAACCACGGCGTCTGGGCCATCAAGGGATTCCGGGAGGCCAACGAATTCGCTGGCACCGGCCCCTTCCTGAGCGCGCTGAACGCGCCCAAGAACGCCGCCGGCGACGAAGTGGCCGGCCCAGTGAAGTGGATGACCCTGCGATCCGACAACAACGACAAGTTCGCCCAGCCCGACGGCGTGTGGATCGGCGCCCGGGGCACGCCCACCAACGTCGGTTTCGACGGGCCCGCGCTCAAGGGTGCCCACAACGTGGTGCTGCCCCGCGTGGACCACCGCGAGACGTCCTTCTCACCCGCGGCGTTCGATGCCATGCACCGCTTCATCACCGGCCAGGCGCCACGCACGCTGGCCATCACCGCCCAGACGCCGGTGGTGCTCAACGGCAAGGTCACCGGCCTGGGCGTGTCGCCAACCGACCCGGCCTCGGGCAACGAGACCAACAACCTGCCCGTGCCGGGCGCGCAGCTCACGGTGTACGCCACCGACCCCGCGACGGGCGAGCGCCGGGGCGCGGCCGTGCACAGCAAGACCGTGGGCGCCGATGGCCTCTGGGGCCCGTTCACCGCCCAGCCTGGCGTGGCCCACGAGTTCGTCATCAGCGCGCCGGGCTACGCCACCACACACATCTACCGCAGCCCCTTCCCGCGTGGCAGCGAACTGATCCACCTGCGCGCCGAGCGCATCGCGGCCGCCGACCGCGGCGCGAAGTCCATCGTCACCTTCACCCGGCCGCGCGGCTACTTCGATGCCGCGCGCGACACGATGTCGTTCGATGGCAAGGCCCTGCCCGGTGTGCCGCCCGCGGGCGCGGGCGTGTCCAGCTCGAAACTGGCCCTCGCCACGGAAGGCGCGCGGCCCATCGCGGCCGAATTCAACGGTGAGAAGCTCACCGGCCGGACCTGGCCAGCGGGCGAGAACCACCTCGTGGTGCTGGAACTGACGCACTGACCACCCCCACGCTCCACCGCTTCGCGGGTCGCTGCCCCCAAGGGGGCTGGCCCGGCTTGGGGCGGCCCGGCGCCGGACCACGCCCATCCCTAGGCGTGCAGCCGCGAGGTCTTGGGCAGGTGCGACATCAGGAACTCCATCTGGTCCGCCAGAATGCGGCGGTTGCGCAGGATGAAGTCTTCCCACAGGCTGGGCACGTAGGGCGTGTACAGCAGCCCCATGTGGGCCTGTTCGGGCGTGCGGTTGCCCTTGCGGTGGTTGCAGGACTTGCAGGCCGTCACCACGTTCATCCAGGTGTCGCGACCGTTCTGCCCCAGCGGCACGATGTGCTCTCGCGTGCACACCTCGTCGTGGCAGCTCTCGCCGCAGTAGGCGCACACGTTGCGGTCGCGCGCGAACAGCTTGCTGTTGGTCAGCGTGGGCCGCAGGTCGAAGGGGTTGATGCGCGGCACGCCCTGGGTGCCGATGATGGAGTTGACCGTGATGATGGACTGGCGCCCGGTCACCGCGTTGTGCCCGCCGTGGAACACCGCGACCTCGGCCCCCATTTCCCAGCGCACCTCATCCGCCGCGTAATGCAACACGGCTTCCTCCAGGCTGATCCACGACTGTGGCAGCCCCTGCGCGGAGAGCTTCAAGACCTTCAAGACGGGCTCCTTCCAACGAACATGTCACCGGGGAGGGGCGGCCCTGGGCAAGCCGCCCTGCGGCCGCGGGCAAGGCCTGCGGGCGCATATCATCGTGTGCCAATATAGCAAGCTTTGAAGAATCGGCCGTGACGGCAGGCCTGGAAGCCATGGCTTTCGCCCTCAAATGCCCTTTCGACCCAGCCTCTGACCACCTCTCACGGCATGAAAATCTATCGCGGCCTGCGCTCCCGCCCCCCCGGCTCCCCGGGCTGCGCATTGACCATCGGCAACTTCGACGGCGTGCACCGGGGCCACCAGGCCATGCTCGCGCTGCTCAACAACGAAGCGCGGCACCGCGGCGTGCCCAGCTGCGTGATGACTTTCGAACCGCACCCGCGCGACTACTTCGCCGCCCTGCACCACAAGCCGGAACTGGCGCCCGCGCGCATCGCCACGTTGCGCGACAAGCTGCAGGAGCTGGACCGCTGCGGCGTGCACGAATGCGTGATCCTGCCGTTCAATGCCCGGCTGGCCAACCAGGCGCCCGAGGCCTTCATCGAGGACACGCTGGTGGGCGCGTTCGGCGTGCAGTACGTGCTGGTGGGCGACGACTTCCGCTTCGGATCCAAACGGGCCGGCGACTACGCCATGCTCGATGCCGCCGGCGGTCGCCTGGGTTTCGACGTGGCGCGCATGCAAAGCTACGAGGTGCACGGCCTGCGTGTGTCCAGCTCCGCCGTGCGCGAGGCCCTGGGCGCCGGCCGCATGGACGACGTGGCCGCCCTGCTGGGCCGGCCCTACAGCATCAGCGGCCACGTGGTGCACGGGCGCAAGCTCGGCCGCCAGCTGGCCGAGAGCAGCCCCGGGCGCGGCGACGGCTTTCGCACCCTCAACCTGCGCTTTTCGCACTGGAAACCGGCGGCCAGCGGCATCTTCGCGGTGCACGTGCATGGCCTGGGCCCACACGCCGATTCGCCCCCCCTGCCGGGCGTGGCCAACCTGGGGGTGAGGCCCTCGCTGGACCCGGACGACGTCAACGGCGGGCGGGTGCTGCTGGAGACCCATTGCCTCGACTGGCCGCCCGCCTTGGCCGCCAGCCTGCCCGACGGAGAGGCCTACGGTAAAATCGTGCGCGTGGAACTGCTGCACAAACTGCATGACGAGCTGAAGTACGACAGCCTCGACGCCCTGACCCAGGGCATCGCACGGGACTGCGACGACGCACGCGCGTTCTTTGCGTCGCTGCACACCCAGACCCATCGGCAGACCACCCGCGACCGAATTTAGACGACCTGTCTGTCCGGTCGCTGCCCTTCGACAGGCTCAGGGCGAACGGTTTCTGTCTCCAGTCCCCTCGCACTCCCCCGGTTCGGGCTGAGCTTGTCGAAGCCACCATGGAACTCCCGTCATGTCCGACACCCCCACCGACTACCGCAGCACCCTCAACCTGCCCGACACCCCCTTCCCCATGCGCGGCGACCTGCCCAAGCGCGAGCCGGGCTGGGTGAACAGCTGGAACCAGGAAGGCCTCTACAAGCGCCTGCGCGACGCCCGCGAAGGCGCGGCGCTGTTCGTGCTGCACGACGGCCCGCCCTACGCCAACGGCCAGATCCACATGGGCCACGCCGTCAACAAGGTGCTCAAGGACATGATCGTCAAAAGCCGCCAGCTGGCCGGCTTCGACGCCCAGTACATCCCGGGCTGGGACTGCCACGGCCTGCCGATCGAGAACGCGATCGAGAAAAAACACGGCCGCAACCTCAGCCGCGACGACATGCAGGCCAAGAGCCGCGCCTATGCCACCGAGCAGATCGGCCTGCAGCGCGAAGACTTCAAGCGCCTGGGCATCCTCGGTGACTGGGAGCGCCCCTACCGCACCATGGACCCGGCCAACGAGGCGGGCGAGATCCGCGCCTTCAAGCGCGTGATCGAGCGCGGTTTCGTCTACCGAGGCCTCAAGCCCGTGTACTGGTGCTTCGACTGCGGCTCCTCGCTGGCCGAGTTCGAGATCGAGTACGCCGACAAGAAGAGCGACACGCTGGACGTGGCCTTCGAAGCCAACGACCCGGCCGCGCTCGCCAAGGCCTTCGGCCTGGCCGCGCTGCCGGCCGGCAAGACCGGCTTCGCCGTCATCTGGACCACCACCGCCTGGACCATCCCGGCCAACCAGGCGCTCAACGCCCACCCGGCCCTGGGCTACGCGCTGGTCGACACGCCGCGCGGCGTGCTGCTGCTGGCCGAGTCGCTGGTCGAGAAATGCCTGGAGCGCTTCCAGCTCGAAGGCCAGGTGATCGCCACCGCCCCCGGCGAGGCCCTGCGCGACCTGAGCTTCCGCCACCCCCTGTACGACGTGGACGCCGGCTACCGCCGCCTCTCGCCGCTGTACCTGGCCGACTACGTGAGCGACAGCGACGGCACCGGCATCGTGCACTCGGCCCCGGCCTATGGCGTGGATGACTTCAACTCCTGCGTGTCGCACGGCCTGGCCTACGACGACATCCTCAACCCGGTGCAGGGCAACGGCACCTACGCGGCCGACTTCCCGCTGTTCGGCGGCCAGCACATCTGGAAGGCCGTGCCGGCCATCCTGGAGGCGCTGAAGAACGCCGGCCGCCTGATGGCGACCCAGCCCATCACCCACAGCTACCCGCACTGCTGGCGCCACAAGACGCCGGTGATCTACCGCGCCGCCGCGCAGTGGTTCATCCGCATGGACGAGGGCGAGGGCGTGTTCACCAAGGACAAGGCGCCGCGCACCCTGCGCCAGACCGCACTGGACGCGATCGAGCACACCCACTTCTTCCCGGAGAACGGCAAGGCGCGCCTGCACGACATGATCGCCAACCGGCCCGACTGGTGCATCTCGCGCCAGCGCAGCTGGGGCGTGCCCATCCCCTTCTTCCTGCACAAGGACTCGGGTGAGCTGCACCCGCGCACCATGGAGATCCTCGACCAGGCGGCCGACATCGTCGAGAAGGGCGGCATCGAGGCCTGGAGCCGCGTGACGGCCGAGGACATCCTGGGCGCGCAGGACGCGCCGAACTACACCAAGAGCCAGGACATCCTGGAGGTCTGGTTCGACTCCGGCTCGACCTTCCAGCACGTGCTGCGCGGCAGCCACGCCAAGGCCTACGTCAATGGCGCCTTCCACTCGCAAGGCCCCGAGGCCGATCTGTACCTCGAAGGCCACGACCAACACCGGGGCTGGTTCCATTCCTCGCTGCTGCTGGGCTGCGCCCTGCACGACCGCGCGCCCTACCGCGGCCTGCTCACCCACGGCTTCACCGTGGACAGCCAGGGCCGCAAGATGAGCAAGTCGCTCGGCAACGGCATCGATCCGCAGGAGGTGACCAAGAAGCTGGGCGCCGAGATCATCCGCCTGTGGGTGGCCGCGAGCGACTACTCGGGCGACATCGCCGGCGACGACAAGATCCTCGCCCGCGTGGTCGACGCCTACCGCCGCATCCGCAACACGCTGCGCTTCCTGCTCGCCAACGTGAGCGACTTCGACCCGGCCACCGACGCCGTGCCGCTGGACCAGATGCTGGAGATCGACCGCTACGCGCTCGCGCGCGCGGCGCAGTTCCAGGCCGAGGTACTGGCGCACTACGACGTGTACGAGTTCCACCCCGTGGTGGCCAAGCTGCAGGTGTACTGCTCGGAAGACCTGGGCGCGTTCTACCTCGACGTGCTCAAGGACCGGCTCTACACCACCGCACCCAAGAGCCTGGCGCGGCGCAGCGCCCAGACCGCGCTGCACCAGATCACCCACGCCATGCTGCGCTGGATGGCGCCGTTCATGAGCTTCACCGCCGAAGAGGCCTGGCCGGTGCTCGCGGGTGCGCAGAACCAGGGCTCGATCTTCTTCGAGACCTACGCCCAGCTGCCCAACGCCGACGAGGCGCTGCTGGCCAAGTGGACGCGCCTGTGCGAAGTGCGCAACCTGGTGAACAAGGAGATCGAGACCGTGCGCACCGCCGGCCAGGTGGGCTCCTCGCTGCAAGCCAACGTGCGCCTCACCGCCCCGGCCGATGACCATGCCCTGCTGGCCTCGCTGGGCGATGACCTGAGGTTCGCGCTGATCGTCTCGGCCGTGGAACTGCTGGCCGGCGACGAGCTGTCGGTGCAGGTCGTGCCGTCCAGCGCCACCAAGTGCGAGCGCTGCTGGCACTACCGCGACGACGTGGGCACGGACGCCGCGCACCCCACGCTGTGCGGCCGCTGCACCAGCAACCTGTTCGGCGCGGGCGAGCCGCGCACGGTGGCCTGATGTCGAACAACAGCCCCAACAGCCACCTCTGGCCCTGGCTCGGCCTGGCGGCCGCCCTGCTGGTGGCCGACCAGCTCACCAAGCAGTGGATCCTGGCGGTGTACCAGCTGGGCGACAGCACGCACGTCACCAGCTTCTTCAACCTCGTGCGCGTGCACAACACGGGCGCGGCGTTTTCGTTCCTGGCAGGCGCCGGGGGCTGGCAGCGCTGGTTCTTCACCGCCGTGGGCGTGGGCGCGGCGGTCTTCATCGTCTGGATGCTGCGCTCGCACCCGGGCCAGAAGCTGTTCGCGTTCGCGCTGTCGTGCATCCTGGGCGGCGCCCTGGGCAACGTGATCGACCGCCTGTGGCACGGCTACGTGGTGGACTTTCTCGACTTCCACTGGTCCTTCCTGGCCGGCCTGTTCCCGGGCGGACATTTCCCCTCGTTCAACCTCGCGGACATCGCGATTTCGGTCGGTGCCGCGGCCCTGATCCTGGACGAGATCCTGCGCGTGCGCCGCCGCCGCTGACCCCCCGCGCGGCCCCGCGAGTCCGCACCGCCCACGGGGCTTCGCCCCGGGGCGTATAGTTTTGAGGTTCATGAAACATCTGCTGGACCTTCTCGCGGCCATTGCCTTGCTGGTTTGGGGCACCCACCTGGTGCGGGCCGGCGTGCTGCGCGTCTTCGGCAGCAACCTGCGGCAGTTCCTCGCCGCGAGCATGGGCAACCGCTTCACGGCCGCCCTCTCCGGCCTGGGCGTGACCGCCCTGGTGCAATCCAGCACCGCCACCGCGCTGATCACCGCCTCCTTCGTGGGCCGCGGCCTGATCGCGCTGCCCGCCGCCCTGGCGGTGATGTTGGGCGCCGACATCGGCACCAGCCTGATGGCGGTGGTGTTCTCCTTCGACCTGTCCTGGCTCTCGCCGCTGTTCATCTTCCTGGGCGTCACGCTGTTCATCTCGCGCCAGGGCACGCCGGTGGGCGACTTCGGCCGCGTGCTGATCGGCCTGGGCCTGATGCTGCTGGCCCTGCGGCTGATCTCGGCCGCCACCAGCGTGCTGACGCAGAACCCCGCCGTGCAGCTGATGCTGGAATCGCTCACCAGCGACCTGCTGCTGGAGATCCTGCTGGGCGCCGCGCTGGCCGTGGTGGCCTACTCCAGCCTCGCGGTGGTGCTGCTGGCGTCCTCCCTGGCGCTGCAGGTGGTCGGGTTGGACGTGGCCCTGGGCATCGTGCTCGGCGCCAACCTGGGCAGCGGGCTGCTGGCCGTGATCACCACCGCCAAGTCCGGCATCAGCACCCGCCAGGTGCCGCTGGGCAACCTGCTGTTCAAGGTGCTTGGCGTTGCCATCGCGATCTGGCTCATTCCCCTGTGGCTGCAGGTCATGCAGCCGCTGGTGCAGGACCCGGCCACGCTCACCGTGCTGTTCCACCTGAGCTTCAACCTGATGGTCGGCGCGGTCTTCATCGGCCTGACCAAGCCGGTCGCCCGCATGGTCAACCGCCTGCTGCCGCTGAAGAAGGACAAGAGCCCGCTGGACCGGCCCAACCACCTCGACCCCTCGGCCCTGGCCACGCCCTCGCTGGCCATCTCCTGCGCCGCGCGCGAGGCCATGCACCAGGCCGACGTGGTCGAGACCATGCTGCGCGGCGTGGTCACCGTGATCCGCAACAACGACGCCAAGCTCTCGCAGGACCTGCGCAAGCTCGACGACACCGTCGACAACCTCTACTCCTCGATCAAGTACTACCTCACCAAGATCTCGCGCCAGCAGCTCAGCGAGGCCGAGAGCCGGCGCTGGACCGACATCATCAGCTTCACCATCAACATGGAGCAGATCGGCGACACCGTCGAGCGCGTGCTGCTGGACATCGAGGACAAGAAGATCCGCAAGGGCCGCAGCTTCTCCGAGGCCGGCATGGCCGAGATCACCGAACTGCACGCGCGCCTGCTCGACAACCTGCGCCTGGGCATGAGCGTGTTCCTCAACGGCAACGTGCGCGACGCGCAGAAGCTGGTGGAAGAGAAGGTGCGCTTTCGCGACATGGAGCGCGAGTACGCCGCCACCCACCTGGACCGGCTCTCCGGCATGACCCCGCAGAGCATGGACACCAGCTCGCTGCACCTGGACCTGATCAGCGACTTGAAACGCATCAACTCGCACATCTGCTCGATCGCCTACCCCATCCTGGACAGCGCCGGCGTGCTGGCCCCCAGCCGCCTGCGCGAACCCACCCCGCCGTCGCACGCCAGCCGGCTCTGAGCATCCGCACGGGTGCAAGCCTGGGAGGGCTGTGCTACGCTGGCGCTCCGTTTTTGCGCCCGACACAGGAGACAACATGCCCGGACTGCTGCCCCACATCGACCCCGACGGTCTGCTCGAGTTCTCGGTCGTCTACACCGATCGCGCGCTCAACCACATGTCCAAGCGTTTCCAGGGCGTGATGACCGACATCTCGGCCATGCTCAAGCGCGTCTACGGCGCGCACTCGGCCGTGCTTGTGCCCGGCAGCGGCACCTTCGGCATGGAATCGGTGGCGCGCCAGTTCGCGCACGGCAAACATGTGCTGGTGATCCGCAACGGCTGGTTCAGCTACCGCTGGACGCAGATCTTCGACATGGGCGGCATCCCCGCCAGCCACACCGTGATGAAGGCACGGCGCACCGGCGACGGCGCGCAGGCCCCCTGGGCGCCCGCGCCGATCGACGAGGTGGTGGCCACCATCGCGCGCGAAAAACCGGCCCTGGTGTTCGCCCCGCACGTGGAAACCGCCGCCGGCATGATCCTGCCCGACGACTACCTCAAGGCCGTGGCCGATGCGGTGCACGCCGTGGGCGGCCTGTTCGTGCTCGACTGCATCGCCTCCGGCGCGATGTGGGTGGACATGAAGGCCACCGGCGTCGACCTCCTCATCTCGGCCCCGCAGAAGGGCTGGAGCAGCTCGCCCTGCTGCGCCATGGTGATGCTCAGCGAACGCGCCCGCAGCGCCATTGACGCCACGCAGAGCACCACCTTCGCGATGGACCTCAAGAAGTGGCTGCAGATCATGGAAACCTACGAAGGCGGCGGCCACGCGTACCACACCACCCTGCCCACCGACGCGCTCACCCGCCTGCGCGAGACCATGAAGGAAACCGAGGCCTACGGCTTCGAGCGCGTGCGGCAGGAGCAGGTGGCGCTGGGCGCGCAGGTGCGCGCGCTGCTGGTGCGCCACGGCTTCCCCAGCGTGGCCGCGGCCGGCTTCCAGGCGCCGGGCGTGGTGGTGAGCCACACCACCGACCCCGACATCCAGTCGAGCAAGAAATTCCTCGCGCAAGGCCTGCAGACCGCCGCCGGCGTGCCGCTGCAGTGCGACGAAGGCCCGGACTTCAAGACCTTCCGCATCGGCCTGTTCGGCCTGGACAAATGGCACGACGTGCCGGCCACGCTCCAGCACCTGGAACGGGCCCTGGCCGAGGTCGCGCCCAAGGTGGCGCAACCGGCCTGACGAGAAAAGCGGCCCAGGCCGCTTTTTTTACGGCAGCAGCACCGTGCAGCCGGTGGTGGCGCGCGCCTCCAGGCTCTTGTGCGCGGCCTGCACGTCGGTCAGGGCGAAGCGCTGGTCGATGCGCACCTTCACCTTGCCGCCCTCCACCACGGCGAACAGGTCGTCGGCCATGGCCTGGGTGCGCTCGCGGCTGGTGATGTGGGCGAACAGGGTCTGGCGCGTCACGTAGAGCGAGCCCTTGGCCGCCAGGATGCCCGGCGCGAACGGCGGCACCGGGCCCGAGGCGTTGCCGAAGCTCACCATCAGGCCGAAGGGGCGCAGGCAGTCCAGCGATTTTTCAAAGGTGTCCTTGCCCACCGAGTCGTAGACCACCTTCACGCCCTGGCCGTTGGTGATGTCCTTGACGCGCGCCGCGAAATCCTCGGTGCGGTAGTTGATGGCGTGGGTCGCGCCGTGCGCCAGGGCCAGCGCGCACTTCTCGTCGGACCCCGCGGTGCCGATCAGCTGCAGGCCGAGCGACTTCGCCCACTGGCTCGCGATCAGGCCCACGCCACCGGCGGCGGCATGGAACAGCACGAAATCGCCCGCCTCCAGCCCCTCGACGGGGCGGCAGCGCTTGAGCAGGTACTGCGCGGTCAGGCCCTTGAGCATCATGGCCGCGCCGGTCTCGAAGTCGATCGCATCGGGCAGCCGGCAGACGTTCATGGCCGGCATCACGCGCACATCGCTGTAGCTGCCGGGCGGGTTGGCGGCATAGGCCGCGCGGTCCCCCGCTTTCAGGTGCGTCACGCCCTCGCCCACCGCCTCGACCACGCCCGCGCCTTCCATGCCCAGCGCCAGCGGCAGGGGGAAGGGGTACAGGCCGGTGCGCTGGTACACGTCGATGAAGTTCAGGCCGATGGCGTGGTGCCGGATGCGCACCTGGCCCGGCCCGGGTTCGCCCACGCTCACGGTGTCGATCACCAGTTGTTCGGGGCCGCCCACGGCATGGATGCGCACGGCGCGGCTGGTCTGTTCGCTCATCTCGGTTCTCCTCGGGGTTCGAAAGCGGCCATGCTGCCACGAAACGCCCGCCCTGCCGATGCCGCTTCGCATCACCCCCAGGCCCTCGCCGGTCATGGGCTCGCGGGTACAGTGCGGGCCATGTCCCAGAACGCCAGTGCCCGTCTCAGCCCCACCACCCTTCTGCTGCTCGTCATTCCGCCGCTGATGTGGGCGGGCAATGCGGTGGTGGGCCGCCTGATGCAGGGCGTGGTGCCGCCGGTCACGCTGAACTTCCTGCGCTGGACCCTGGCCTTCCTGCTGTTGCTGCCGTTCGCCGGCCAGGTGCTGCGCCCCGGCCCCGACGGCCTGTGGCCGCACTGGCGGCGCTTCGCCCTGCTGGGCCTGCTGGGCGTGGGCTGCTACAACGCCTTCCAGTACGTGGCCCTGAAGACCTCCACCCCGATGAACGTGACGCTCGTCGCGGCCAGCATGCCGGTGTGGATGCTGCTGCTGGGCCGGATCTTCTATGGCGTGGCCATCTCCCGGCGCGCGGCGCTGGGTGCCCTGCTCTCGCTGTCCGGCGTGGCGGTGGTGCTCTCGCACGGCAACCTCGACCACCTGCTGGCGGTGAAGCTGGTGCCGGGCGACGGCTGGATGCTGCTGGCCTCATTGCTCTGGGCCTGGTACAGCTGGCTGCTGGTGCGCCCCAAGCCCGGCACGGAGCCTGCCCACATCAAGGCCGACTGGGCCGCCTTCCTGCTCGCGCAGATCGTCATGGGCGTGCTGTGGTCGGGCCTGTTCGCTGCGGGCGAGTGGCTCACGCTGCCCCCGCTGGCCGAAGGGCAGCACCCCATCCAGTGGGGCTGGCCGCTGGCCGCCGCGCTGGTGTACGTGGCCGTGGGCCCTTCGCTGGTGGCCTACCGCTGCTGGGGCGCGGGCGTGGCGCGCGTGGGCCCGGCCCTGGCCGCGTTCTTCAACAACCTCACGCCGCTGTTCGCCGCCCTGCTCTCGGCCACCCTGCTGGGCGAGCCGCCCCGGCTCTACCACGCGCTCGGTTTCGTGCTGATCGTGGGCGGCATCCTGGTCTCGTCGAGAAAGTGATCAGGCGAGTCTGAACGCCGCCACCGCCTGCACCAGCTGATCGGCCTGCGACTTCAGGCTCTGCGCCGCGGCGGCGCTTTCCTCCACCAGCGCGGCGTTCTGCTGCGTGGCCTGGTCCATCTGCGTCACCGCCTCGCCGACCTGCGACACGCCGTCGCTCTGCTCGCGGCTGGCCGCGCTGATCTCGCCCACGATGTCGGTCACGCGGCGGATCGAGCCCACCACCTCGCTCATGGTGCTGCCGGCCTGGTCCACCAGCGCCGTGCCCTGCTCCACGCGGTCCACGCTCACTTCGATCAGGCCCTTGATCTCCTTGGCCGCGGCGGCGCTGCGCTGCGCCAGGCTGCGCACCTCGGCCGCCACCACCGCGAAGCCCCGGCCCTGCTCGCCCGCGCGCGCCGCCTCCACCGCGGCGTTGAGCGCGAGGATGTTGGTCTGGAAGGCGATGCCGTCGATCACGCTGATGATGTCGGCGATCTGGCGCGAGCTGTCGTTGATGCCCTTCATCATGTCGACCACCCGGCTCACGGCGTCACCGCCCTGCGTGGCCACTTCGGAGGCGCTGATCGCCAGCCGGTTGGCTTGCTGCGCGTTCTCGGCGTTGAGCTTCACGGTGGAGCTCAGCTCTTCCATCGAGGCGGCGGTTTCCTCCAGCGCCGAGGCCTGCTGCTCGGTGCGCGCCGACAGGTCGTGGTTGCCCTGGGCGATCTGCGAGCTGGCCGCGGCCACGCCCTCGGCGTTGCCGCGCACGCTGCCCACCACGCGGGTGAGCTCGGCCTGCATGGTCGACATGGCCTGAAGCAACTGGCCCATCTCGTCGCCACCACCCGATGGCACGGCCTGGCTCAGGTCGCCGGCGGCCACGCGGGCCGCCACCGTGCGGGCCAGCTCGGCCGGGCGCGTGATCGAACGGCCGATGACGATCGCGAAAGCCACGCCTGCGCTCAGCAAAGCCGCGATGGTGCCCAGCACCCAGCCCAGTTCGCCGCGCTGTTCGGTGTAGCGGCTGTCGATCTCCACGCCCAGTTCCTTCGTCGCGCGGTCGCTCAGGCCGTACATGCCGTCGATCGCGGCGGTCGTCGCCTTGAAGTAGTCGGCCGAGGCGTACTGCAGCACCGTTGCCTCGACGATCTGCTCGCGCGCCAGCTTGAGCGCGCCTTCGAATTCGCTGCGCGCCTGCGCATGCGAAGCGGCCAGACGGGGCTTGAGCGTGGGGTCGTGTTCGAACGCCTTCTCCAGGCTGATGTCGAGCTCGCGCACACCGACGCGCGCGCGCTCGACCAGGCTGGCGATCTGCGCCTTCTCTTCCGGCGTGGCCGACTGGCGCACCAGCAGCGCGGACCCACGCGCCCGCGCCTGGCCCAGCATCTCGGTCAGGCGCGGCATCTGCTGCAGCGTGCCGATGATCAGGAAGTAGGTGGACTTGTCCGGGTCGGAGGTCAGGCCGAAGTGGTCCGACACGCGGTCGTTGAGTTCGATCAGGCCCGCGATCATCGCGGTGTGGCGAGCGAAGCTCTCCGGCCCCGTGACACCGCGCGCGGCCACCGCCTGCGACAGCGACTGCCACTGCTCCACGATGCCCCGCCAGTCGCGGCGGATGCGCGCGTCGTCTACGTCGCTGGCCAGCTGGGCCTCGAAGCGCTGCACCGCCTGCTGCACCTCGGCCGCGCGGCTCTGGCGCTGGGGCTCGGCATCGGCCTTGCCGCCCAGCACGGTGGCCGTCATGCCGCGGTGGATCTGCGCCAGGCGCACCACCTCCAGCAGCGAGCGCGAAGGCGCCAGGCCCTGGCGCTCGGCCTCGATGGCGGCGAGTCCACCCAGCGCGTCGCGCACATAGGCCGTCAGGGGCACGGCCACCAGCAAGGCGGCGATGAGTCCGAGCAGGACGAGCTTGTGGACCAGGCGCAGGTTTCGGATCAGGGACGGCATGAGGGGGCGATCGAGGAGGGTTGAACGTGGTCCAACTATCGACGGGCACCCCCACAAGTTGAGGCATCAACGCACGACTTTTCCGCGGCGGTTTTCATTCGGAAAAACCGCATGGAAGTGGTGCGGAAAATGCGCCTCGGCGGTGCGTTTTCACCGCTTTTCGACCCCCTCGCACAAGCCTGGTGCAGGGGTGCCGCGCGGCCTCAGAACGTGCCTGGGTAGGCGCCGCCGTCGGCCAGCACGTTCTGGCCCGTCATGTAGCCCGCGTGCACGCTGCACAGGAAGGCGCAGATCGCGCCGAACTCCTGCGGGTGGCCAAAGCGCTTGGCCGGGATGGTGCTGCGGCGCGCGTCCATCACGGCGTCCAGCGGCTGGCCCGCCTTGCTGGCGGCACCGGCCATGGTGGTCTTGAGGCGGTCGGTCTCGAACGCGCCCGGCAGCAGGTTGTTGATGGTCACGCCCTGCGCGGCCAGCGGGCTGCGCGCGGCACCGGCCACGAAACCCGTGAGGCCGCTGCGCGCGCCGTTGGACAGGCCCAGGATGCCGATGGGGGCCTTCACCGCGCCCGAGGTGATGTTGACGATGCGGCCGAAGCCACGCTGCGCCATGCCGTCCACCACGGCCTTGATGAGTTCGATCGGCGTGAGCATGTTGGCGTCCAGCGCCTGGATCCAGTCGTCGCGCTCCCACGAGCGGAAATCGCCCGGCGGCGGACCGCCCGCGTTGTTGACCAGGATGTCGAAGGCCTTGCCCGGCCCGCCCGCCACCGACAGCGCGGCCGCGCGGCCTTCGGTCGTGGTGATGTCGGCCGCCACGCCCAGCACGTTGACGCCGGGTGCCGCAGCGCGCAGCGCGCTCACCGCCGCGTCGAGGTCGGCCGCGCCGCGCGCGACCAGCACCACGTTGACGCCCTCGGCCACGAGCGCCTGCGCGCAGCCCAGGCCCAGGCCCTTGCTCGCGCCGCACACCAGCGCCCATTTGCCCTTGATGCCCAAATCCATGTGAATCTCCAGAGGTTATTTTTTCGGTGCCGAGCCAAAGCGCGTCACCAGGAAGACGCCGCCGAGCACCAGCACCGTGCCCGCGACGATCCAGCGGTTGAAAGGTTCGTCGAGGATCAGCACGCCCATCACGATGGTGGACATGGGGCCGATCATCCCGGTCTGCGCCGACAGGCCGGCGCCGATGCGCTCGATCGCCATCATCACCATCACCACCGGCGCGAAGGTGCACAGCGTGGCGTTGAGCAGCGAGAGCCAGATCACCTCGGGTGCCACGGCGGCCGCACTCATCGGCCGTAGCAGCACGAACTGCAGCAGGCACAGCACGCAGGCCACGCTGGTGGCCAGGCCCACCAGGCGCATCGAGCCCAGCCGCTTGACGAGTTCGCCGCTGTACACGAGGTAGATGGCGTAGCTCACGGCGCTGCCGAACACCAGCACCGTGCCCAGCACCGCATCCGGCCCCTGAAAGCCGGCCTCGTGGCCGAACACCAGCATCACGCCGGCATAGCTCACGGCCATGGCGATGGCCTGCAGGCCGGTGACGCGCCGCTTGTAGACCACCCAACCCAGCAACAGCACCAGCGTGGGGTTGAGGTACAGGATCAGGCGCTCCAGGCTCGCGCTGATGTACTGCAGGCCCCAGAAGTCCAGGAAACTCGCGAGGTAATAACCGGTGAAGCCCAGGCCGAGCACGCCCAGCCAGTCGCGCCGCGTGAGCGGGGCCGGTTTCTCGCCCCCGGGCCGGTGGCTGGCCCACCAGGCCAGCGCCAGGAACAGCGGCAGCGCGAACAGCATGCGGTACATGATGAGCGTGACCGCATCGACCCCATGGCGGTAGGCCAGCTTGACGATGATGGCCTTCCCGCTGAAGGCAATGGAGCCCGCGCTGGCCAGCAACAGGCCGGTGGCGAGGTGGGGCGAGGGGTGGGAAGCGGAAGGCGCGGCGGGCATCCAGCCGATTATCCGGGCGCGGCGAAGGGCCCGTGGCGCGCGGGGCTTCGTCTTTGACGATGGCAGGCTGCGTCAGTCCGGCGCGCGCCGGCGCGGCTGCAGCACCACGACCAGCAGCAGCAGGATGGCCACCATCAGCAGCAGGGCGGAGACCGGCCGCTCCAGGAACACGAACCAGTCGCCGCGCGAGAGCCGCAGCGTGCGGCGCAGTTGCTCTTCCAGGCCCGGGGCGAGCACGAAGCCCAGCAACAGCGCCACGCCCTCGCAGCCCAGGCGCTGCAGCACGAAGCCCAGCAGGCCCAGCCCGATGACCAGCCACACGCCCCAGCCGTGCGGGCCGAGCGCCAGCGCGCCCAGGCCGGCGGCCACCAGCAGACCGGCCAGCAGCGCGCGGCGCGGCACGCGCAACACGCCCAGCAGCACAGGCGCCCACCAGCGCGCCAGCGGCAGGTTGAGCAGCAGCAACAGCAGGTTGCCCACCCACATGGACACCAGCAGGCCCCAGAACAGCGAAGGCTGCACGCCCATGACCGAGGGACCGGGCTCGATGGCGTGCAGGCCGAGCGCCCCCAGCAGCAGCGCCATCACGGTGTTGGGCGGCAGACCCAGGGCCAGCATGGGCAGGTAGGCGGTCTGCGCGCCCGCGTTGTTGGCGGCCTCGGGCGCGGCCACGCCGCGCAGGTTGCCCTGGCCCAGCGGCGGCGTGCGGTGGCGCGAGACCACGACCTCCAGCCGGTACGCCGCCAGCGAGGACAGCAACGCGCCGCCGCCCGGCACCACGCCGAGCACCGCACCCAGGCCGGTGCCGCGCAGCAGGGCCGGCAGCGCGTCCTTGAGTTCCTCGCGCGTGGGCCGCGTCGCCATGCCCGAGACCACCGGTGTGCCCGGGGGCGTTTCGCGCACAGGCGCCGCAGGCGCCAGGGCGGAGAGGCCCGCCAGTTCGGCCGCCACCGGCGCGACCACGAAAAAGCCCAGCGCCAGTGCGATGAAGCCCACGCCTTCGGTCAGACCGTGGTGGCGCCCCATCCAGGGCTCCAGGCCTTCGGGCACGAAGCGCGCGGTGCCGGTGTGCACGTCCCAGCCCATCAGGCCGAGCAACAGGCCCAGCACCGTCATGGCCAGCGCCTTGAGGAACGAGCCCGAGGCCAGCACCGTCGCGCCCACCAGCCCGACGACCAGCAGCAGGAACCGCTCGGCCGCGCCGAACTGCAGGCCCAGTGACACCACCGCCGGCGCGAGCAGGACCACCAGCGCGATGGCCAGGCAACCGGCGGCGAACGAACTGATCGTCGCCATGGACAGCGCCACGCCCGCCCGGCCCTGCAAGGCCATCGGATGCCCGTCGTGGCTGGTCATCACCGACGAGGCCTCGCCAGGCTGGTCGAGCACGATGGCCGGCAGCGAGCCCCCGTACTGCGCGCCGTAGTAGACGCCCGCGAGCACCAGCAGCGCGGGCAGCGAGGGCAGGCCCAGCGTGGCCGGCAACAGCAGCGCGATGGCGGCCACCGGCCCCAGGCCCGGCAGCACGCCGAACACGCTGCCCACCAGCACACCGAGCGCGATCAGGCCCAGCGCCTGCCAGCCCCACACCGCGGCCAGGCCCTGCGCCAGCGAGTCCCACCAGGAAAAGTCCACCATGCCCGTGCGTCCCCGCGGTATTCAGCGCAAGGCGCGCGTGGGCCACAGCGGCAGATCCAGCCCCAGGGGGCCGATCCACAGCGCACACACCACCGCCGCCAGCGCGATGGCCCACAGCCACACGCGCCCGCTGGCGCCACCGGGCTCACCCGGCACCACCGCCAGCACCAGACCCGACACCCCCGCCGCCAGGCCCAGCGTGGGCCAGCCAGTGAACCAGGCCCCGATCCAGGGCCACTGCGCCGGCCCGCTGCACAAGGCCAGCCACAAGAGACCACCGAGCAGGCGCAGCAAGGGGCCCCAGCCCCAGTGCCGCACGCGCCCGCCGCCCAGGGCCTCGAAGGTCAGCGCCTTGAACAGGATGAGCAGGCCCAGCAGCCCCAGCACGAGGCCCAGCAGCAGGGGCACATACCCCGGGCCCATCTGCGCCGCCGAGCCCAGCGCATGGCGCGAGGCGGCCCAGCCGAAACCCACGCCCAGGGCCAGGAACAGCAGCCCGGCCAGAAAGTCCTGCAGGTTCTTGATCATGCGTCGTGGTGACCGCGCGGACGGCTCACTGCACGGGCGGCGTGCAGGCCAGCACCTCGTCCATGGTGGTCAGGCCCTCGGCCACGCGCGCCGCGCCCGCCAGGCGCAGCGGCCGCATGCCATCCTGCACGGCCTGCCGGCGCAGCGCGTCGAGCACGGGCTCGCGGCTGACCTTGTCCTTGAAGGCCTCGGTGACCACCAGCAGTTCGTACAGGCCCATGCGGCCTCGGAAGCCGGTCATGCGGCAGTCCACGCAGCCCACCGGCTGGTAGGGCCGGTAGCTGCCGCTGACCTGCCAGGGCTTGACCAGCTCGGTCAGCGTCGCCCGCGAGGCCGCGGTCTCGTCCTGGTCCTGTGGCTTGCGGCAGGCCGGGCACATCGTGCGCACCAGGCGCTGGGCGAGCACGCCCAGCACGGTGGCGTTGATCAGGTAGGGCGGAATGCCCAACTCCATCAGCCGCATGATGGCCGAGGGCGCGTCGTTGGTGTGCAGCGTGGTGAACACCAGGTGGCCGGTGAGCGCGGCCTGCACCGCCATCTCGGCGGTGGCCAGGTCGCGCACCTCGCCGACCATGATGATGTCCGGGTCCTGCCGCATCAGCGAGCGCAGGCCCTGCGCGAAATCGAGGTCCAGGTGAGGTTGCACCTGGGTCTGGTTGAAAGCCGGCTCGATCATCTCGATCGGGTCTTCCACCGTGCTCACGTTGACCTCTTCCGTGGCCAGGCGCTTGAGCGTGGCGTACAGCGTGGTGGTCTTGCCCGAGCCGGTGGGGCCGGTCACCAGCACGATGCCGTGCGGTTGCCGGGTCAGGCTTTCCCAGCGCTGGGCGTCGTGCGCGGCGAAGCCCAGGGCGCTGAGGTCCTTCACGGTCGACTCGGGGTCGAAGATGCGCATGACCAGCTTTTCGCCGAACGCCGTGGGCAGGGTGGACAGGCGCATTTCCACCTCGTCGCCGCGCGCGCCGCCCACGCCCGGGCGCAGGGTCTTGATGCGGCCGTCCTGTGGGCGGCGCCGCTCGACCACGTCCATGCGGCCCAGCAGCTTGATGCGCGCGGTCATCGCGTTCATCACGCCGATGGGCATCTGGTAGACGGGGTGCAGCACGCCGTCGATGCGGAAGCGGATCACACCCTGCTCGCGCCGGGGTTCGAGGTGGATGTCGCTGGCGCGCTGGTCGAAGGCGTATTGCCAGAGCCAGTCCACCACCTGCACCACGCCCTGGTCGTTGGCGTCGAGCTGCTTGTTCGCCTTGCCCAGCTCCACCAGCTGTTCGAAGCTGCCGAAGCCGCCCGGCGCGCCGCTCTTGTTGGCCGCGCGCACCGACTTGGCCAGCGCGAAGAACTCCCCGGTGAAGCTCTTGATGGACTGCGGGCTGGAGAGCACCAGGCGCACGCTGCGCCGGGTCTGGCGCTCCACCTCGGGCACCCAGTCGCGGATGAAGGGCTCGGCCGTGGCCACCACCACCTCGCTCGGGCTCACCAGCACCGGCAGCACCTTGTGGCGTTCGGCGTAGGCGGCGCTCATCACGTCGGCCACCTTGCCCACATCCACCTTCAGCGGGTCGATGCGCATGTACTCCAGGCCGCTGCGTTGGGCCAGCCATTGCGTGAGCATCTCCACGTCGAGCACGTGCTGGTCGGCCTTGCGCGACATGCCCACCACCGCCAGGCGCTGCAGCGGGTGCTGCGAACTGTGCGCCGAGGCGCAGCGCGTGGTGGTGCGCTCGGCCTCCTCGGCGGAGATGATGCCGTCCTCGCGCAGCCAGCCCACGAGGCTGCGCCAGTCGAGCGGGCCATCGAATGTCTTCTGTTGCTGCTGCGGTGGCGTCGGCGAGGTCTTCATGCGTCGATCAGGATACCGGTTTGAACAGGCGCAGCCACTTCACAGCGGGTAAACCCCAGCGCGCCTGCACCGCTTCCGCGCGCGCCAGCAGGGCCATGCGGGTGGGCCGCTCGGCGGTGCGTTGGGCCAGCACCACGGTGTTGCCTTCGCGCGTGGGCTTGAAGGCCCAGACCGCGTCGGACCCGAAGGCGGCGCAGATGCTTTGCAGCGAGCGCTCGTAGCTCGCGTCGCGGCCGAAGAGGTTGACGGTGAGGCAGCCATCGTCGGTGAGCGCGGCGCGGCAATCGGCGTAGAAGTCGGGGCTGTCGAGCACGGGGGCGGCGGCTTCGTGGTCGTAGAGGTCCACCTGCAGCGCGTCGTAGGCGCCGACGTGGTCGGCACGGCGGATCTCTTCACCGGCGTCGGCGAGCAGCACGCGCAGGCGCGGCCCGTCGGCGGGCAGTTTGAACCACTGCCGGCACACCGCGACCACCTGCGGGTTGATCTCGATCGCGGTGGTGTCCATGCGCAGTTTCTTGAAGCAGAACTTGGTGAGCGCGGCGGAGCCCAGGCCCAGCTGCAGTGCGCGGCGTTTGGGCACCGAGTCCGGATCGACGAAGAGCAGCCAGGCCATCATGCGCTGGACGTAGTCGAGTTCGATGTCGAACGGCGACTCCAGCAGCATCGAGCCCTGGATCCATTCGGTGCCCAGGTGCAGGAAGCGCACTTCGCTGTCTTCGGAGATGGTCACGTCCGGCAGGGTCTGGACCGCGCGCCGTGCGCGCGCGGCGGCATTGGCGCCGGCCTTCATGCCTTGCCCTCGCTGTCACGCGGGGAATGTTCGGAGGGGTGGGGGGAGTGCTGCATCTGGGTGTCTGGCCTTGGGAGGACGATTATGAACACAGTGTCGGGTTGGGTTTTTCTCCGGCGGCGCCCTGCGGTTCACCGGGGGTGGCCGACTCCGCTCATGTCCCCCGGGGCGGCTTCGCCGCCCCTCCTCCTTTACTTCGCTGCGTCGGCCACCCCCGGTGAACCGCAGGGTTGGTATGCGGGAGAGTCGAGTGCCTGCAAATGGGTAGCTCGGAGTGATAGGGCGTTCTGCGCAGCGGGGTAAAGGAGGAGGCGGCACCAGCCGCCGGGGGACACCCGCGGAGCAGAGCGCCCTATCGCTCCGAGCCCGCGAGGTCTCAACCCAACAAGGAACTCACCCCCCCACCCCATGCCGACGCAGCACCTCGGCCCAAGCCGCCAGCTTGCGATCAAAACTCCAACTCGCATTCGCCGGACTCGTGGAAGGCAACCGGTACACCGGCACCCCCAGCTTCTCCGTGTGCCGCGAATGCCGGAAACTCTCGCCCCCGTTGTGGGCGATCGCCTCCAGCATCGGGCACTCACGCAGCACCATCGAAAAATCGTTCAACTCCGCATTCAGGATGTTGGCGTCCAGACTCCCCTCACGCTCGCAGGCACCGTACACATCCCACACCCCCAGCCCGTGCTCGCGCAACGCCGCCACCCGCCCCGCGTAATCCATCGCAGGCAAAGGCAAGGCCCACAAAGCCCCCAGGATCTTCCAGAAATGGTTCTGTGGATGGCCGTAATACTGCTGCGCCTGCAACGACGCCACCCCCGGAAAACTGCCCAGCACCAACACCCGCGTGTTCGCGCTCAACACCGGTGCCAGACCCTGCAACCGGCTCATGCCAAAGCCCCCAAGCGCGGCAACGCCACCAGGGCATTCACGGTGCTCGCCACCATCAGATCCTCCACCGGCATGCCCCGCAAACCCGCCACCACCGCCCCGATGCGCGGCAGCTCCGCCGGGCTGTTGAGGCCCTGCGCGCGCCCGGCCTCGCGCTCGGCCGCCGTCACGTACAGCCACTGCGGCGGAATGTCCGGCGCATCGGTCTCCATCACCAACGCCGACAAGGGCAATTCGGCCGCGAGCCGGCGCAGCTGCCGCGCGGGCTCGAAGGTGCTCGCGCCACCGAAGCCCAGCTTGAAACCCAGATCGATGAAGGCCTGCGCTTGCTGTTCGCTGCCGTTGAAGGCGTGCGCGATGCCGGCCACCGGCAGTTCACGCAAATGCTTGAGCAACAGGTCGGCACTGCGGCGCACGTGCACGATCACCGGCAGGCCGTGCTTTCGCGCCAGCCGAAGCTGCGCGCGGTAGAAGGCGGTCTGCCGCTCGCGCATCTCGGGGGTGCAGAGTTCGGGCACGAAAAAATCCAGGCCGATCTCACCCACCGCGACGAGGCGGGGATCGTCGCGGTGATCGGTGAGCGCCGCGTCCAGGGCCGTGAGGTCGTCTTCCGTCGCCTTGGGCACGCACAGCGGGTGGATGCCCAGCGCATAGGCGTCGCCCAGGCGGTGCGCGAGCAGGCGCACGGTGTCGAAATTGAAGCGCGCCACAGCGGGAATGACGCACCGGCCCACGCCGCGCGCGGCCGCGAGTTCACGCAGGCTGATCGCGAGAGCGTGGTCGGCGCCGAACTCGGGCGCATCCAGATGGCAGTGTGTGTCGATCCACATGGCGGTATAACGGCCATTGTGCCGGCAAGCGCCAGCGCACCGGCCCGCTCACAAGAATGCCAGCAAGAAAGGAAATCACCATGTCACACACCACCCGCCTCGCCTCGCTCGCCGTGCCCGCCCTGCTGGCCCTCAGCGCCTGCGCCCTGCCCGGCGTCCCCGCGCCCGCCCCGCTGGTGGGCAGCGAATGGCTGTTGGAAGACCTGGGCGGGCGCGGCGTGCTGGACCGCGTGCAGGCCACGCTCGCCTTCCCCGAAGCCGGGCGCGTGGCCGGCAACAGCTCGTGCAACCGCTTCTTCGGCTCGTACACCCTGATGCAGGACCGCGTGGCCATCGGCCAGCTCGGCGGCACGCGCATGGCCTGCCCCGAAGCGGTGAACGACCAGGAAACGCGCTACCTGGACGCGCTGCAGAAGGCCCAGCGACTGGAGGTGCAGGGACGGACGATGCTGATGCACGTGCAGGGCCTCGACAAACCCCTGCGCTTTAGCAGAACCAAGCCCTAAGTCAGAACGCCTGCGGTCAACCGCAGCACGCGTGCACAACGCGCAGCCAGCGCCTCGTCGTGCGTGACGACGATAAAGGCCGTGCCCTGGTCGCGGGCCAGTTCCAGCATGAGCTGGAACACGCCCTCGGCGGTGCTGCGGTCCAGGTTGCCGGTGGGTTCGTCGGCCAGCACGCAGGCCGGTTGCGTCACCAGCGCGCGCGCGATTGCCACGCGCTGGCGCTCGCCACCCGACAGCTCGGCCGGCCGGTGGTGCAGGCGCTCGCCCAGGCCCACGCGCGCGAGCATCTGCTCGGCCTGCTGCGCCGCCTCGGCGCGCGGCAGGCGGCGGATCCACAGCGGCATCGCCACGTTGTCGCGCGCGCTGAATTCGGGCAGCAGGTGGTGGAACTGGTAGACGAAGCCCAGGTGCCGGTTGCGCAGCGTGCCTTGTTGCGTGGCGCTCAGGCCCGAGAGGGTCTGCCCCATCAGCTGCACGCTGCCGCTGGTGGGCGCGTCCAGCCCGCCGAGCAGGTGCAGCAAGGTGCTCTTGCCCGAGCCCGAGGCGCCGACGATGGCCACGGTTTCGCCCGCGCGCACCGCGAGGTCCACGCCCTTGAGCACGGTGACGTCGAGCCGGCCTTCGTGGAAGCGCTTGGTGAGGCCCTGGGCCTGGAGAACGGTGTCACTCATAGCGCAAGGCCTCGGCGGGGTTCACGCGGCTGGCGCGCCAGCTCGGGTAGATCGTGGCCAGGAAGGCCAGCACCAGCGAAATCAGCGCGACCGGCAGGATGTCGGTCTGCTGCGGGTCGCTGGGCATGCGGCTGATGAGGTAGATGTCCTGCGGCAGGAAACTCGCGCCCAGCAGGCGTTCGAGCGCGGGCACCAGGGTGTCGATGTTGAAGGCCACGCCCAGGCCGAGCAGCAGGCCCGCGCCGGTGCCGATGATGCCCACCATGGCGCCCTGCACCATGAACACGCCCATGATGCTCTGCGGGCTCGCGCCCAGCGTGCGCAGGATGGCGATGTCGGCGCGCTTGTCGGTCACCGTCATCACCAGCGTGGACACGAGGTTGAACGCGGCCACGGCCACGATCAGCGTGAGGATGATGAACATCATGCGTTTCTCGAGCTGCACGGCGGCGAACCAGGTGCGGTTCTGGCGCGTCCAGTCGCGCACCAGCAGGCCGGGGTCGAGGTCGGAGGCGATGGACAGGGCCACCTCGCGCGCCTGGTGCAGGTTCTTGATCTTCACGCGCACGCCGGTCGGGCCCTCCACGCGGAAGATGCGCGCGGCGTCGTCCTGGTGCAGCAGGGCCAGGGCCGAGTCGTACTCGAAGTGGCCCGAATCGAAGGTGCCCACCACCGTCATCTGGCGGATGCGCGGCACCACGCCTGCCGGCGTCACCTGGCCGTTGGGCGCGATCAGCGTGACGCTGTCGCCCGCGATCACGCCCAGGCTGCGCGCCAGCTCACCGCCGAGGATGACGCCGAACTCGCCGGGCACCAGGCGCGGCAGCATGGTGTCGGCCAGTTCCGCCGCCAGGTCGGTCACCTTGGGTTCGAGCGCGGGGTCGATGCCGCGCACCAATGCGCCCTTCATGTCCTCGCCGCGCGCGATCAGCGCCTGCGCGCCCACGAACGGCGCGGCGCCCACCACCTCGGGATGGCGCTCGATGCGGGCCAGCGTGTCGGCCAGGTTGGGGATCGCCTGGCCGCTGGGCTCGAACACCTCGATGTGCGAGAGCACGCCCAGCATGCGGTCGCGCACCTCCTTCTGGAAGCCGTTCATCACCGAGAGCACGATGATGAGCGCGGCCACCCCCAGCGCGATGCCCAGCATGGACACGCCCGAGATGAAGGAGATGAAACCGTTGCGCCGGGTGGCGCGGCCGGCGCGGGTGTAGCGCCAGCCCAGGATGAGTTCGTAAGGGGTTTGCATGCAGTTGGTGGTGGGATGCAGCGGGCATTGTGGCATCCCCGACAATCACGGCATGCCCGCCCCCTACCCGGCCTCTGAGCCTCGCCTGCACCTGCTGGTTCCTTTCGCCAGCGCGAGCGACCCCGCCTGCCGCGCCGCGCTCCCGGGTTTGCCCTTGCCCCAGCTCACTGCGCTGCTGGCCGAACTGGTGCCTGTCTACGCCGACGCGGGCGACGACCACAGCCTGAGCCCGCCGCACGAACGCGCCTTGGCGCAGGCGCTGGGCCTGGTGCGCGCCGACGGCTGCCCCTTCGGCGACGGCCTGATTCCCTGGGCCGCGATGGAAGACGCGCAACCCGACACGCCCCAGGCCTGGTTCACGCCCTGCCACTTTCAGGTCGGCATGGAACAGGTGACGCTGTTGCCCGGTGATCAATTGGGCCTGAGCGACGACCACTCGCGCGCGCTGTTCGACGCCCTGGCGCCCTATTGCGCTGAAGACGGCATCACCCTCACCTACCAGTCGGCCACGCGCTGGCACGCGCGCGGGGAGCCGCTGCGCGGCATCGCCTGCGCCAGCCTGGACCGCGTGAGCGGCCGCTCGGTGGAGGCCTGGATGGCCGAAAGCACGGCCAACCCGGCCGGGGGCCTGCTGCTCAAGCGCCTGCAGAGCGAGGCGCAGATGCTGTTCTACACCCACGCCGTGCACGATGCGCGCGAGGCCGCGCGGCTGCACCCGGTCAACGGGTTCTGGGTCAGCGGGGCCGGCGCGCTGGACCGCCCCATCACGCCGCAGCCCCCACCGGCCCAGCCCGATGCGTTGCGCCACGCCGCGCTGCAGGCCGACTGGGCCGCGTGGCAGCAAGCCTGGGCCGCGCTCGATGCCGGCCCCATCGCCGAATGGCGCGAGCGCGCGCAACGCGGCGAAGCGGTCACCCTCACCCTGTGCGGCGAACGCGCCGCACAGCGCTTCACGAACGCCCCCCGAGGCGCCGGCGCACGCCTCGGCCGCCTCATCAAGAACCTGCTGGGCCCCACCCCGGCCTGGAAGACCCTGGACATCCTATGAAGATCATCACCCGCGACGTGCCTCCCCGTGCCGCCTGGGCGCTGGAGCAAAGCGGCCTGCATCCCCTGCTGGCGCGCCTGTTCGCCGCGCGCGGCATCACCAGCAAGGACGAGCTCGACGACGCGCTCGCGCGCCTGCTGCCGCCGTCCTCGATGCTCGGTGCCCAGGAGGCCGCGCGCGCCTTGGCCGACGCGATGGCCGCAGGCAAATCCATCTGCATCGTGGCCGACTACGACTGCGACGGTGCCACCGCCTGCGCGGTCGGCCTGCGCGGCCTGCGCCTGCTGGGCGCGCCCCTGGGTTTCGACCGCGTGAACTACCTGGTGCCCGACCGCGTGACGGACGGCTATGGCCTCACGCCCTCGATCGCGAAGCGCGTGAAGGCCCAGGGCGCCGACGTGCTGGTGACGGTGGACAACGGCATCGCCAGCGTGGACGGTGTGCGCGCCGCGCGCGAGCTGGGCCTGGACGTGATCGTGACCGACCACCACCTGCCCGCGCTGAAGGACGGCGAGATCGCCCTGCCGGTGGACTGCATCATCGTCAACCCCAACCAGCCGGGCTGCGCCTTCGAGAGCAAGTCGATCGCGGGGGTGGGCGTGATGTTCTACGTGCTGCTGGCGCTGCGGGCCGAGCTGCGCGAGCGCGGTGTGTTCACCGCGCAGAACCAGCCCAAGATCGACACCCTGCTGCCGCTGGTGGCGCTGGGGACCGTGGCCGATGTGGTCAAGCTCGACGCCAACAACCGCCGCCTGGTGGCGCAGGGCTTGAAGCGGGTGCGCGCGGGTGCGATGCCGCCGGGCATGACGGCGCTGTTCAACGCCGCCGCGCGCAAGCCGGCCGCCGCCACCGGTTTCGACTTCGGCTTCGCCCTGGGCCCACGCCTGAACGCGGCGGGCCGCCTGGCCGACATGACGCTGGGCATCGAGTGCCTGACCACCGAGGACGCGCTGCGCGCCGACGAACTGGCGCGCACGCTGGACGGCATCAACCGCGAGCGCAAGGCGATCGAGGGCGACATGCGCGAGCAGGCCTTGCAGATGGCCGAGGAGATGTTCGACGAATCCGAGGAGCCGCCGCCGGCGCTGGTGGTGTTCGATCCCGACTTCCACGAGGGCGTGGTGGGCATCGTGGCCTCGCGGCTGAAGGACAAGCTGCACCGCCCCACCTTCGTGTTCGCCGCCAGCGGCGCCGAGGGCAAGGAGCACGAGCTCAAGGGCTCGGGGCGCTCGATCGCGGGTTTTCATCTGCGCGATGCGCTCGACCTGGTGGCCAAGCGGCATCCGGGGGTGTTGTTGCGGTTTGGTGGCCATGCGATGGCGGCGGGCTGCACGATCGATGAGGAGCAGCTGGAGACCTTCGAGGCGGCCTTGCAGCAGGTGGCGCACGAGTGGCTGGACGCCGCGACGTTGCAGCGCCGCATGGAGGCGGACGGCCCGCTGGACACGAAGTACCGTCGCGCGGATCTGGTGGACACGTTGCACCAGGAGGTGTGGGGTCAGGGGTTCGCGCCGCCGGTGTTCTGCGAGGAGGTGGTGGTGGTGTCGCAGCGTCTCGTGGGCGAGAAGCACCTGGCGTTGAAGCTCAAGCACCAGGGTGAACCGGTGGACGGCATCTGGTTCGGCCACACGGAGCCGTTGCCGCAGCGGGTGAAGATCGCTTTCCGGTTGGATGCGGATGAGTGGCAGGGGCAGCGGCGGGTCCGGTTTCTGGTGGAGGCGGCGGAGGTCTGAGGCTCCCTTGGTTCGTTGTACCTCGCGGGCCGCGAGGGTGTGGGCGCTCTGCTCCGCGGGTGTCCCCCGCCCCGGCTTCGCCGGGGCTCCTCCTTTACCCCGCTGCGCAGAGCGCCCACACCCTCGCGCCAGTGACGTCAAAGAGAGCAGACATCCACCGCTCCGCTCGCCGGGGAGGTCGCCGGTGGCTGGGGTGATCGCCGCAGCGAAGTAAAGGAGGAGAACCGGCGAAGCCGGTTCGGGGGACATTCGCGGAGGCGATCACCCCAGCCGCCGGCGACCGGAGCAACGCCAACGAAAGAAGCTCAGCTCATGAGAGCTTCACGAACCGCCGCCAATTGACGGCGAGAAACGGCCAGGCGTTCCTCGACGCCATCGAGCCGCACCATCCAGCCCTCGCCCTCGACCGGATCGTTGTGCTTCTCAACCGCGCGAACCGCCCGGCGCGACACCAGCGCATTGCGGTGCACCCGCACGAACAGGTGGGCATAGCGTTGTTCCAGATCGCTCAAAGCGCCGTCGAAGATGTGTTCCTTGTCCGCCGTGCGCACGGTGATGTATTTCAACTCGGCCTTGAGGTAGATCACATCGGCCAGGGCCACCCGCTCGCTGCGGCCCCGCTCCTGAATGATCAGGCTCTCGGGCAAACCCCCGTCCTGCACACCCTCGCCCGCGCTGCGCTGCTTCATCACCTTCTGCAACGCCTGCTGCAGTCGCTCGCGCCGCACCGGCTTGGTCAGGTAATCCACCGCCTCCAGCTCGAACGCATGCACCGCATGCTCGGCATAAGCCGTCACGAACACAATCGCCGGCGGCGCCGCCATCTGGCGCAGCGTGCTCGCCAGCGCCATGCCGTCCACGCCCGGCATGTGGATGTCCAGCATCACCAGGTCACAACCCGTGCGCTGGATCTGCTCCATCGCCTGCACCGCGTTCGACGCCTCACCCACCACATCGGCCCGTGGCTCGGTGCATTCGCCCAACAGCGTGCGCAGCCGGGATCGCGCCAGCGCTTCATCGTCAACGATCAGTACCTTCAGTGCCATGTCACGCTCCGTTGCCAGATCCGGTTCGGGGGTTCATTCAAACCCCGCTTATACCGGTATTTCAAGTCTCACCTGAAACACGCCATTCACCAAGGCGCTCTGAAAGCGCCCTTGTACATCATGCAGCAGTGTCAGGCGCTGGCGCACATTGTCCAATGCCAGACCATTGCCCCGCCGCCCACTGCCTGCCGGCACGGTGTTGGTGACCTTGATCACCACCACACTGCCCCGGCGCTGGGTGCTGATGCGCACCACCGCCCCGCTGGCACTGGGCTCCACCCCGTGCTTGACCGCATTCTCCACCAGCGGCTGCAGGATGAGGGGAGGCAATTTGGCCTTGGACGCCGTGTCGTCCACGCTCCACTCCACCTTCAGCCGCTCGCCGAAGCGCACCTGCTCGATGGCCAGGTAGTGCTCGGCCAGCTCCAGCTCCTGCCACAGCGGCACGGCCTCCTTGGCGTCGGCCAGCGCGTGGCGGAACAGCTCGCTCAGGTCCTCAAGCAAGTTTTCGGCCTTCGCCGGCTCCTCGCGCACCAGCGCGATCGCGCTGTTGAGCGTGTTGAACAGGAAATGCGGCCGGATGCGCGCCTGCAGCTCGGCCAGGCGGGCCGTGGCGCCGGCCGGTCCGCGCGCCTTGGAACGCCACATCAGCGCGGCCACCAGCACCGCCGACACCAGCGCCCCCGAGGCGGCGCTGGCCAGCCAGGGCGAGGGCTCCACCAGGCCCATCCAGACCAGCAGGCCGCAACCGTAGAGCCCCGAAAGCGCACCAAACCCGACCGCCGCCGCCCATTGGCCCGGAATCGGCAGCAGGCCCAGCTGGCGTTTGAGGCCGCACACGGTCAGCAGCCAGGCCAGCACGGCGGGCAAGGCCGCGCCGGTGTAGATGGCCAGTTGCGTGACCCAGGCAATGAAGGTCTGGGCGCCGAACAGGGCCGCCACCGCCACGATGGCCTGCACGAACAGCACCGCGCGCAGCACCGTGCCGACCTGGCAGGTGTCGAACACCTGCACCCGCGCGCGCAGGTCCTCGGGCATGTCCGCGATCGGGCGCGCACCCGCGGCATGCGCCAGTTCCTGGAAGCTCGATAAAATTCTGGAATCTTTCATGGGAAGCACATCCGTCTTCGGGTCGGCCCCGTGAGGGCCTCTACAGGGGTCTGCCGCGCCGCCAACCGGCCCAGGGCCCACTGCCCCAAGCCCCATCCCTGGCGCACTCGCGCTCCTTCCTTTTTCCATCCAGCCGCTGGTAACACCATGTCCACCAACCAACTCGACAAAAAATCCGAAGCCTGGTCCGCCCTATTCTCGGAGCCCATGAGCGAGTTGGTCAAGCGCTACACCGCCAGCGTCTTCTTTGACAAACGCCTGTGGCAAGCCGACATCACCGGCAGCCTCGCCCACGCCGAGATGCTGGCGCACCAGGCCATCATCGGTGCCGCCGACCTCGAGGCCATCCAGCGCGGCATGGCCCAGATCACGGCCGAGATCGAGTCCGGCGAGTTCGAGTGGAAGCTCGACCTGGAGGACGTGCACCTCAACATCGAGGCCCGCCTGACCCAGCTCGTGGGCGACGCCGGCAAGCGCCTGCACACCGGCCGCAGCCGCAACGACCAGGTCGCCACCGACGTGCGCCTGTGGCTGCGCGGCGAGATCGACCTCATCGTCCCGCTGCTCGACGAGCTGCAGACCGCGCTGGTGGCGGTGGCCGAGAAGAACGTGGACGTGATCCTGCCCGGCTTCACCCACCTGCAGGTGGCGCAGCCGGTGAGCTTCGCGCACCACCTGCTGGCCTACGTGGAAATGTTCTCGCGCGATGCCGAGCGTTTCGCCGACGTGCGCCGCCGCACCAACCGCCTGCCGCTGGGCAGCGCCGCGCTGGCCGGCACCACCTACCCGCTGGACCGCGAGCGCGTGGCGCGCACCCTGGGCATGGTGGACGAGCGCGGCGAGCCGCAGGTGTGCCAGAACAGCCTGGACGGCGTGAGCGACCGCGACTTCGCGATCGAGTTCACCGCCGCGGCCAGCCTGTGCATGGTGCACATCAGCCGCTTCAGCGAGGAACTCATTCTCTGGATGAGCCAGAACTTCGGCTTCGTGAAGATCGCCGACCGCTTCACGACCGGCAGTTCCATCATGCCGCAGAAGAAGAACCCCGACGTGCCCGAGCTCGCGCGCGGCAAGACCGGCCGCGTGGTCGGCCACCTCATGGGCCTGATCACGCTCATGAAGGGCCAGCCGCTGGCCTACAACAAGGACAACCAGGAAGACAAGGAGCCGCTGTTCGACACCGTGGACACGCTCAAGGACACGCTGCGCATCTTCGGCGAGATGGTGGGCGGCCAGCTGAACCCGGCCACGGGCACCAAGGAAGGCGGCATCACCGTCAACGCCGTGGCGATGGAAGAAGCCGCCAAGAAGGGCTACGCCACGGCGACCGACCTGGCCGACTACCTGGTGAAGAAGGGCCTGCCCTTCCGCGACGCGCACGAAACGGTGGCGCACGCCGTCAAGGCCGCCGTCTCGCACAACTGCGACCTGTCCGAGCTGCCGCTGACCGTGCTGCAAGGCTTCAACGCCTCGATCGAGAAAGACGTGTACGAGTGCCTGAGCCTGCGCGGCAGCCTGAACGCGCGCAACACCCTGGGCGGTACCGCGCCGGCCCAGGTGCTGGCGCAGATCGCGCGCCACCGCAAGCGCCTGGGCTGAGGCCCCCGAAGAGCGGCGAGGTTTCCGCTACCCTTGGCGTCTGCCATGGAGGAAGCCTTGAAAAACAACATCCCGCTCCGCTTTGCCGCCACCGCGTGGCTGGCCATCGCCCTGCCCGCGTCCGCGCTGCAGATCACCAGCGTTTCACCCCAGGGCGAAGTGGCCCGGGTGCGCCAGGTGGTCGTCAAGTTCAACGACAGCGCCGTCAACTTCGGCGACGCCAAGGCCCCCGCTCCCGTGTCGCTCAGTTGCAGCGACGCCCAGGCCACCCGGGGCAACGGCCGCTGGACCAGCGACCGCGAATGGGCCTTCGAGTTCGAGAACGACCTGCCGCCCGGCGTGAACTGCACAGTGCAGGTGAAAAGCGGCTTCAAGTCGCCCAAGGGCTTGGAACTGCCCGTGACCCGCACCGGCTTCAACACCGGCGGCCCGTTCGTGCAGCAGGTGCGCCCGGGCCCCTCGTCGCGCATCGACGAAGAACAGTATTTCGTGCTGCGGCTCAACGGCGCGGCGACGGCGGCCAGCCTGCAGTCCCAGGTGTGGTGCGCGGTCGAGGGCCTGGGCGAGCGGGTGCCGATCCGGCTCATCGAAGGCAAGGACCGCGGCGAGCTGCTGAAAGCCAACGGCTGGGACAAGCTGGCGGACAAGGAGCCGCAGCGTTATGTGACGCTCTCGTGCAACCGCCGCTTCACGCCCGACACCAAGGTCTCCCTCGTGTACGGCAAGGGCGTGGCCACACCCTCGGGCATCGCGAACACCGTGGAGAAGCGCTTCGACTTCCAGGTGCGCGAGGCCCTGACGGTCGGCTTCAGCTGCGAGCGCGAGAACGCTCAGGCCGCCTGCCTGCCGATCCGGCCGATGACGCTCAACTTCAGCGCGCCCGTGCCGCGCAAGCAGGCCGAGGGCATCCGCCTGAAGTCGGCCCAGCAGACGCACAAGCCGGTGTTCGAAGAAGAGAACGCCGACGGCGACAGCGTGGTCACCGAGTTGACGTTCAAGCCGCCTTTCGCCGAGCAGACCGCGTTCACCATCGAACTGCCCAAGAACTTCAAGGACGACGCGGGCCGCACGCCGGCCAACGCCGACAGTTTTCCGTTGCCGGTGGCCACGGGCGCCATGCCCCCGCTGGCCAAGTTCGCCGCCTCGCCCTTCGGCATCGTCGAGCGTTTCGCCGAACCCGGCGGCACCCCGCTGCTGCCCGTGACCCTGCGCAACGTCGAGGCCGCGCTGCAGGTGCAAGGCCTCAGCCCCGGCCAGGTGAACGACCTGCAGCCCAAAACCGACGCGGAGATCATTGCCTGGTTCCGCAAGCTGCAGCGCTACGACCAGTTCAACGTCTCGCGCAAACAGGCGCAGGCCGACACGGTGGGCCCGCTGCCCAAGGTGCTGGAAGACCGGGACAAGCGCTGGGTCGAGTCGCGCGCCGTGTCGCTGCTCAAGGGCCAGGCCGGCGTGAAGGCGATGAGCCTGCCCCAACCCGCCGCCAGCGACCCGCGCCCCTTCGAGGTGGTCGGCATCCCACTCACGCCGGGCTTCCACGTCGTGGAGATCGCCTCGCCTGCCCTGGGTGGCGCCCTGCTGGACGCGCGCTATGGCGGCTCGCGCACGATGTACGTGCGCACCTCCGCCTTGGTGACCAACCTGGGCGTGCACTTCAAGCTGGGCCGCGAAAACGCGCTGGCCTGGGTGACGACGCTGGACAAGGGCAAACCCGCCGCGGGCGCCCTGGTGCGCGTGTCCGACTGCGCCGGCAAGGAAGTGGCCACGGCCACCACCAACGCCCAGGGTGTGGCCGAGCTCAAGGGCGTGCCGCCGCAAGCACCGCGCTGCAACAGCGGAGACGGTGAAAGCACGCAGGCCTATTTCGTCAGCGCGCGGCTCAAGGACGGCGCCACGGAGGACATGGCCTTCACCTGGAGCGACTGGTACCGGGGCATCGAGCCCTGGCGCTTCAACGTGCCGACCAGCCGCGATCCGCGCCCGGACGCGCGCGCCCACACGGTGTTCGACCGCACGCTGCTGCGCGCCGGCGAGACGGTGTCGATGAAGCACCTGATCCGCACCGAAACCAGCCAGGGCTTCGGCCTGCCGGAAACCCTGCCCGACACCCTGGTGATCACGCACACCGGCAGCGGCCAGCAGTTCACGCAGCCCGTGGCCTGGCGCAAGACGGCCACGGGCGGCCAGAGCGCGGAAAACAGCTTTGCCGTGCCGGCCGGAGCCAAGCTGGGCAACTACGAGGTCGTGCTCAAAAGCGCCGACGAGCGCCAGCGCCAGTACAGCAGCGGCGAGTTCCGCGTGGAGGAGTTCCGGCTGCCGGTGCTCGAAGGCCGCATCGCGCCGCAGGCGAGCCAGGCGCTGGTCAACGTGAAGACCGTGCCGACCCGGCTGCAGGTCAGCTACGTCTCGGGCGGCGGCGCGGCCAACCTGCCGGTGCGCGTATCGGCCCTGGTGCGCGACAAGGCCCTGAGCTTCCGCGACTTCGACGGCTTCAGCTTCCAGCCGCCCCGCGCGGACGGCGCGCCGGGGCATGAAGACGGCGAGGAAGAAGCCGCCGCCTCGCAGGACCAGCGCGTCATCGCGGACAAACTGCCCGTCACGCTGGACCGCAATGGCGCGGGCGCGCTCACCATCGAGCAGATGCCCACCGCCCCTCAACCGCAGGAACTGCTGCTGGAGGCCACCTACGCCGACCCGAACGGCGAGGTGCAGACGCTGCGCAGCGTGTCCACCGTGTGGCCGGCGAACGTGGTGGCGGGCATCAAGACCGAAGGCTGGGTGTCGGCCAGCCAGAAGATCAAGTTCCAGGCGCTGGCGCTGGACCTGGCGGGCAAGCCCGCGGCCAAGGTCGCGCTGAGCGTGAAGGCCGTGGCCCACATCACCACCACCAGCCGCAAGCGCATGGTGGGCGGCTTCTACACCTACGACAACCAGACGCAGACCAAGGACCTCGGTACGGTCTGCAGCGGCCAGAGCGACGCGCGCGGCCTGCTGCTGTGCGAAACCAAGCTCGACGAACCGGGCGAGGTGGAACTCATCGTGACCGCGCAGGACGCGGCGGGCCTGAGCATCCAGGCCGCCAGCTCGGTGTGGGTGACGCGCCAGGGCGAGCTCTGGTTCGGCGGCGAGAACCACGACCGCATCGACCTGCTGCCCGAGAAGAAGAGCTACCAGCCCGGCGAGACCGCGAAGTTCCAGGTGCGCATGCCGTTCCGCTTCGCCACCGCGCTGCTGACGGTGGAGCGCGAAGGCATTCTCGAATCGCAGGTGGTCCAGCTCAACGGGCAGGACCCGACGGTGCAACTGAAGATCCAGGAAGGCTGGGGCCCCAACGTGTACGTGAGCGTGCTGGCCCTGCGCGGCCGGCTGCGCGAGGTGCCGTGGTACTCGTTCTTCACCTGGGGCTACAAGGCCCCGCGCGAGTGGTGGACCTCGTTCTGGTACGAGGGCCGCGAGTATGTGGCGCCGACCGCGCTGGTGGACCTGAGCAAGCCGGCGTTCCGCCTGGGCCTGGCCGAGATCCGCGTCGGCACGCGGGCGCACCAGCTCGATGTGAGCGTCAAGGCCGACCAGGAGACCTACCCGGTGCGCGGGCAGGCGAAGGTGACCATCAGCGCGAAGCTGCCCAACGGCCAGCCGGCGGCGAACGCGGAAGTGGCGCTCGCGGCGGTGGACCAGGCCCTGCTGGAACTCCTGCCCAACCGCAGCTGGAACCTGCTCGACGCCATGCTGCAGCAACGCGCCTGGGGCGTGGAGACGTCCACCGCGCAGATGGAGATCATCGGCCGGCGGCACTACGGCCGCAAGGCGGTGCCGGCCGGTGGCGGCGGCGGCAAGAGCGGCGCGCGCGAACTGCTCGACACCCTGCTGCTCTGGAACCCCAGGGTGACGCTGGACGCGAAGGGCCAGGCCGTCGTCACGGTGCCGCTCAACGACGCGCTCACCACCTTCCAGATCGTCGCCGTGGCCGACCTGGGCACCGGCCTCTTCGGCACCGGTCAGACCAGCGTGCGCGCCACGCAGGACCTGCAGATCATCAGCGGCCTGCCGCCGCTGGTGCGCGAGGACGACCAGTTCCGCGCGCAGCTCACCCTGCGCAACACCACCCAGAAGGCGATGAAGGTGGCCGTGTCGCCGCGCGCCACGCTGCTCGAGCTCGCGCCGCAGACGGTGGACATCCCGGCCGGTGAGGCGCGCGAGGTCGCCTGGACGGTGACCGCGCCCGCACAGCTCACGCAGACGCGCGCCGAGGCCATCCTGTGGGAGATCGAAGCGAAGGACACGCTGGGTGGCGCGAAGGACGCGCTCAAGGCCCGGCAGCGCATCGTGCCCGCCGTGCCGCTGGCGGTGCAACAGGCCACGCTGGTGCAGGTCGATGGCGCGTTCAACCTCGACGTGGCGCCGCCAGCCGGCGCGCTGCCGGGCCGGGGCGGCCTGAAGCTCGCGCTGCAGCCCAAGCTGGCCGAAGGCCTGCCCGGCGTGCGCGACTGGTTCGCCAACTACCCCTTCGTCTGCCTGGAGCAGAAGACCAGCAAGGCCGTGGGCCTGCGCGACGCCAGGCTCTGGCAGGGCGTGGTGGCGCAGCTGCCCAACTACCTCGACGCCGACGGCCTGGCCAACTACTTCCCGCCGCGCGAAGGCGATGCCAACCGCGGCAGCGACATCCTCACGGCCTACCTGCTGGCGGCCACGCACGAGGCGGCCACCATCGACCCGGCCTTCGGCCTGCCGGACGAGGTCCGCGCGCCGATGGAGCGCGGCCTGATCGCGTTTGTCGAAGGCCGCATCTCGCGCGAGTTCTGGAGCCCGCGCAAGGACCTGGACGTGCGCAAACTCGCCGCCATCGAGGCCCTCTCGCGCTACGGCAAGGCGCGCGGCCGCATGCTGGGCAGCGTCACCCTCGCGCCCAACCAGTGGCCCACCAGCGCGGTGATCGACTGGGTCAACATCCTCCAGCGCGTGAGCGACGTGCCGCAGCGCGAGCAGCGCCTGGCCGAGGCCATGCAGGTGCTGCGCGCGCGCCTGAGCTTCCAGGGCACGAAGCTGGTGTTCAGCACCGAGCAGGACGACTACTGGTGGTGGCTCATGGCCAACGGCGACGTGAACACCGCGCGCCTGATGCTCACCGTCATGAACGACCCGGCCTGGCAGGACGACATGGGCCGGCTGGCCAGCGGCTTCATCGGCCGCCAGCAAAGCGGCGCCTGGCACACGACGACCGCCAACCTCTGGGGCGGCCTGGCGCTGGAGAAGTTCTCGGCCAGGTTCGAGGCCACCCCCGTCGCGGGCACGACGCGCGCCACCCTGGGCACGGGTGCCGCCGCGATCGACTGGGCCAAGGTCGATCGGGTGAAAACCACCGATGCACTCGGCGCACCGAACCAGACGACCTGGTTCGGCGCCCCCGCCGGCCCGGGCAACCTGAAGAACAACACCGGTTTCCTGCCCTGGTTGGCCGACGGTGGCAAGGGCACCCTGAGCGTGGCCCACCAGGGCAGCGGCAAGCCCTGGCTCACGCTGCAGTCCCTCGCCGCCGTCCCGCTCAAGGCGCCGTTCAGCGCGGGCTACACGATCAAGAAGAGCATCACGCCGGTGGAACAGGCCGTGAGCGGCACGCACACGCGCGGCGACGTGTGGCGCGTGGCGCTGGAGGTCAACGCCTCCGCCGACATGACCTGGGTGGTGGTCACCGACCCGATCCCGGGCGGCGCGACCATCCTCGGCGGCGGGCTGGGCCGCGATTCGCAGATCGCGACCTCGGGCCAGAAGAGCCCGACCGGCAACGCCTGGCCGGCCTTCGAGGAACGCAGCTTCGAGGCCTACCGCAGCTATTACGAGTACGTGCCCAAGGGCGTGTTCAAGATGGAATACACCGTGCGCCTGAACAACGTCGGCGAGTTCTCGCTGCCGCCCAGCCGCGTGGAGGCGATGTACGCGCCCGAGATGTTCGGCGAAACGCCGAACGCCCGCGTGAAGGTGGAGGCCGTGCGGTGAACCTGCGCCACGCGCTCGCGGCGACCGCGCTCGGCCTGGGCCTGGCGCTGCCGGCACAGGCCTTGCCAAGCTTCGCCGAGGTGCACGCCGGCTGGCGCTCGTCCGAGGCGCGGGTGCTCGATCGCCAGGGCGAGCTGCTGCAGCGCGTGCGCATCGACCACCAGGTGCGCCGGGGCGAGTGGATCGCGCTGGCCGACGTGTCGCCCGCGCTGCGCACGGCCCTGGTGCTCAGCGAGGACAAGCGCTTCCACGAACACAGCGGCGTGGACTGGCGCGCCGTCTCGGCCGCGGCCTGGGGCAACCTCTGGAACAGCCGCACGCGCGGCGCCTCGACCATCACCATGCAGCTGGCGGCCCTGCTCGACGAGCCCGATGGCGAGCTGCAGCGCGGCGCGGGCGGCCGCCGCCTGACGCAGAAGCTCGGCCAGGCGGTGGCCGCGCAGCAGCTGGAGCGGCGCTGGCGCAAGGACCAGATCCTGGAGGCCTACCTCAACCTCGTGCCGTTCCGGGGCGAACTGGTCGGCATCGATGCGCTCTCGCGCACGCTGTTCGGCAAGGCCGCCCACGGTCTGGACGAGCGCGAAGCCGCCGTGGCCGCCGCCCTGGTGCGCGCACCCAACGCGAAACCCGCGCAGGTCGCGCAGCGCGCCTGCGGCGTGCTCCAGCTCATGCAGGCCGGCACGCCGGTGGACTGCGGCGAAATGAAGATCCTGACCACCATTGCCCTGCAAGGCCGCGAATTCACCGCCAGCGAAGGCATCGCGCCCCACCACGCCCGGCGCGTGCTGGCGGCCGGGCCCGCGCAGACGGTGCGCTCCACCGTGTCCGCCCCGCTGCAGCGCTTCGCCGTGCAGACGCTGCAGCGCCACCTGCGCGAGCTCAAGGGCCGCCACGTGCAGGACGGTGCGCTGGTCGTGCTCGACAACGCCAGCGGCGAGGTGCTGGCCTGGGTCGGCTCCTCGGGCGAGCTGAGCGCCGCGTCGGAGGTGGACGGCGTGACGGCGCCGCGCCAGCCCGGCTCCACGCTCAAGCCCTTCCTCTACGCCCAGGCCATCGCCGAGCGGCGCATGACGGCCGCGTCCCTGCTGGAGGACTCGCCCGCCGCCATCCCCACCACCAGCGGCCTCTACATCCCGCAGAACTACGACCGCCGCTTCAAAGGCTGGGTGTCCGCGCGCACCGCGCTGGCCTCGTCGCTCAACGTGCCGGCGGTGCGCGCGCTGGTCATGGTCTCGCCCGACGCGTTTCACCACCAGCTTGGCGCGCTCGGCCTGCCCCTGCGCGAGCCCGCCGGCTACTACGGCTACAGCCTGGCCCTTGGCAGCGCCGAGGTGCCGCTGCTCGCGCTGACGAACGCCTTCCGCACGCTGGCCAACGGCGGGCGCTACGGCCCCGTGGGTTCGCCGCCGCAGGCCGCGCCGGCCATCGACCCGCGCGCCGCCTTCATCGTGGGCGACATCCTGAGCGACAGCAACGCGCGCGCGCGCACCTTCGGCACGGACAGCATCCTGGCCACGCGCTTCTGGGCCGCCGTGAAGACCGGCACCAGCAAGGACATGCGCGACAACTGGGCGGTGGGCTGGTCCGAGCGCTTCACCGTCGGCGTGTGGGTGGGCAATGCCAGCGGCGCGCCGATGTGGGATGTGAGCGGCACCAGCGGCGCGGCACCCGTCTGGGCCACCGTCATGCAGCACCTGCACGCCCACACGCCCAGCCGCGCGCCGCGGCCACCGGCCGGCCTGGTGCAGGCGCGCGCCTCGTTCGAAGGCACGGATGGCGCGCGGCCGCTGGAAGCGGCGCGCAGCGAATGGTTCCTCGCCGGCACCGAGCAGGCCCGCTTCGCGATGGACACGCCGGCCCCGGCGAGGGCGCCGGGCAACGCGCTGCGCATCCGCAGCCCGGCCCCGGGCACCATCGTCGCCCTGGACCCGGACATCCCGCCCAACCGCCAGCGCCTGAGCTTCGTGGCCATTGGCGCGGGCGGCCGCTGGCGCCTGGACGGCAAGCCCCTGGGCCAGGGCACCCGGCTGCAGTGGCTGCCCTGGCCGGGCCGGCATGTGATGCAACTCACCGATGCGCGCGGCACGGTGCTGGACGAGGTGCGTTTCGAGGTGCGCGGCGCCGGCGTGAGAGAAACCCATGCAAGAAACCATTGACCTGAGCACCCTGCGCGTCGTGGTGGCGGCGGCCGACCTCGGCTCCATCAGCGCCGCCAGCGAACGCCTGCAGCTGGCCGTGGCCGCCGCCAGCTCGCGCATCACGGCGCTCGAAGAATCGCTCGGCTTCCGCGTGTTCGAGCGCTCGTCGCGCGGCGTGCAACTCACCCCGGCCGGGCAGATGCTGGTGCAGCGCAGCCGCGCGCTGCTGACCGACGCCGACCGGCTGGCCCAGCACCTGCGCGGCTACAGCGAGGGCCTGCAAGGCCATGTGCGCGTGCTGGCCAACACCTCGGCCCTGCTCGAGGTGCTGCCGCAACGGCTGGCGCAGTTCATGAAGGCGCACCCGCTGATCCGCATCGATCTGGAGGAGCGCGGCAGCCCCGAGATTCCGCTCGCGCTGATCGAAGGCCGCGCCGACTTCGGTGTGGTGGACCTGCCCGTGCCGCCCGCCGGCCTGGCCTTCACGCCCTTCTTCAGCGACACCCTGGTGCTGCTCACGCCGCGCTCGCACCGGCTGGCGACCCGCCGCCGGCTGCGACTGGCCGACGCGCTGGACGAGCCCTTCATCACGCTCACCGACGGCACCGCCCTGTCCAACCGCCTGCTCGCCTCGGCCGCCGACGCGGGCCAGCCGCTGCACGTGCGCATGCGCATGCGCGGCTTCGACGCCGTCTGCCGCATGGTGGCCGCCGGCCTGGGTGTGGGCGTGCTGCCGCTGGAGGCGATCGCGCCGCAGCTGGCGCACCTGCCGCTGGCGGCGGTGCCGCTGTCCGACCCCTGGGCGCGGCGCACCCACCACATCGCCACCCGCACCGACGCGCCGCCGGCACCGGCCGCGCTCACGCTGATCCGCGCACTGACCTCCCGCTGATCGGGCTTTCGCGAAACGCGAAAGCGGCCTTTGCCGCACGCCATTGCGGCCCACACGGGGCCGTTCCTACACTGGCCCCCAGACCCCACAACACAAGCGCCGCCGCCCCGGCCGCGCCGGAGACTTCATGAAAATCGCCCGCGTCAGCGCCACGCCGCTGAACCTGCCCGTCACCGTGCAATCCCCCAGCCGCAGCCAGACCACCAGCCTCTCGGTCTGTCTGGTCACCATCGAAACCGACACCGGCCTCATCGGCACCGGCATGACCGCCATCACCGAAGAAGAGGTGATCGGCAGCATCGTCAACGACATCGCCGCGCACCACCTGGTGGGCATGGACCCGATGCGCCACGAGCAGGTCTGGGAGCGCCTCTACTGGCTGCTCACGCCGCGCGGCCAGTCGGGTTACGCCAGCCACGCCATCGCCGCCATCGACCTCGCGCTCTGGGACATCAAGGGCCAGGCGCTGGGCGAACCCTGCTGGCGCCTGCTGGGCGGCGCGCGCGCCGAGGTGCCGGTGTACGCCACCTTCGGCTTCAACTTCTTCGACCGCGACGAGCTCGCCGCCGCTGCGCGCGAGTGGGTGGGCCGGGGCTTCTCGCGCCTGAAGATGACGGTGGGCCACCACGCGCTGCAGCGGCGCGACGAACCCCGCCCGCTGGACCAGGTGATCGCCGAAGACGTGCAGCGCATCCGCGCGGTGCGCGAGGCGGTGGGGCCGGACGTGCAGATCTACATCGACGCCAACTGCAGCCTGGACTACTTCCACGCGCTGTCGCTGGCCAGGAAGGTGGAGCCCTACGACATCAGCTTCTTCGAGGAGCCGGTGTCGCAGAACGACATTCCCAACCTCGCGCGCCTGCGCGCCAAGACGTCCATCCCGCTGGCCGCCGGACAGAACGAAGGCCTGGCCTCGCGCTTTCGCGACATGCTGGTCGCGCAGGCGGTGGACGTGGTGCAGCCCAACGCCTGCATCAGCGGCGGCTTCACGCAATGCAGCCGCATCGCGGGCATGGCGGCGGCCTTCAACACGCGCTTCGCCAACGGCGGCGCCTGGCCACACCACAACATGCCCCTGCACGCCGGCCTGGCCAATGGCTCGCTGGTGGAATACCACTCGGTGGCCGTGCAATGCTGCGAGCTGGTCTTCGACGACCTGCCCAAACCCGAGCGCGGCGTGCTGCGCCTGCCCGAGACACCGGGCCTGGGCTTCAAGCCCAACCCCGAGCGGCTGGCGGAACTCGCCAGGCGCCCGGGCTCGCGCGGCGCCGGCAAGGCCTGAAAAAGATTCCCCACGATAAAAACGGAGACAAGACATGCAGAACCTCAACAACCGCTTCTCCATGGGCCGGCGCTCCGCGCTGGTCCTGGCCCTGGCCGCGACCCTCGGCACCAGCGCCTGGGCGCAGGCCTGGCCCAGCAAGCCGGTGCGCCTGCTGGTCGGCTACTCGGCGGGCGGCGGCGTCGATGCCATGGCGCGGCTGATCGCGCCGCGCCTGTCCACGCTGCTCGGCCAGCAGGTGGTGGTGGACAACCGCACCGGCGCGGCCGGCCTGATCGCGGGCGACGCGGTGGCGCGCGCCGCGCCGGATGGCTACACCCTGATGCTGGGCGACAGCTCGCTGCTGATCGCGCAGCACCTGCAGCCGCGCATGAGCTTCGACCCCATCAAGGCCTTCACGCCGGTGGCGGGCGTGTTCACCCTGCCCCTGGTGATCGTGGCCAACAACGAGGTGCCGGCGAAGACGCCGGCCGAGTTCGTGAAGCTGCTCAAGGACAACCCCGGCCGCTACTCCTACGCCACCTCGGGCGTGGGCACGGTGCACCACCTGGGCTTCGAGATGCTCAAGGGCCAGGCGCGCACGTTCGTCGTGCACATCCCCTACCGGGGCGCGTCGCAGATCGTGCCCGACGTGATGAGCGGCCAGGTGCCCTTCGGTGTGGTGAGCGCGACCTCGGCCATCGCCCAGGCCAAGGCAGGCAAGCTGCGCGCCGTGGCCGTGATGAACCCGGTGAAGCTCGCCGGCGCCGAGGACATCCATCCCCTGTCGGACGCTCTGCCCGGTTTCTCCGCCGTGCCGCGCCTGTACGTTCTTGCACCGGCAGGCACCCCCGCGCCCATCGTGGAGCGGCTGAGCGACTCGCTGCGCACCGTGATGGAAGCGCCGGACATCGCGCAGATCGCCGCGCAGCAGGGCGCCGTGCCGGCCTACATGCCGGCCGGCCCCCTGGCCGCCGACATCGTGCGCGAGTCCGCCGAGTGGGGCAAGGTCATCCGCGAGCAGAAGATCACCGCGCAGTGAACCCGTGGCCCGACTCGGGCTCGCGCTCAGGTGCAGGGATCGGGCTGGGGCACCTCGGTGCAGCGCCGGTAGGCCTCGGGTTTGAGGCCGCCGCCGACCACGCGGTACTGGTCGAAGCACGCGGCGCTGGCCAGGTAGCGGTGCCAGCGCGCCTCGCACGCGCTGGTGCCGGGCGGCAGCGGCGCATCGGCCGGCACGGCCCGGGCCCGGTGCTGCGGCGGCACCTGGGTGCCGTAGACGGTCTGGCCGCGCTCGTCCACCCAGCGGAAGACATCGGCGGCCAAGGCCGCGCCGGGCAGCGCCAGGGCGACGACAAGGGTCAGGGCGTTCAGCTTCATGGCGGTGGGACTCCCGCGACCCGGGGGCGGTTCCGCCGTCCGTCCCCCCAGCGCTGCGGCACCGCAGCAAAAATTTCAAAGCCGCGCCACCCGCTTTCACAAGCGAGGGCCGGGGCGCGCGGCTAACATGCCACGACACCCAAAACACCGGAGACTTTCGAGATGACCGTGATCACCAACGTGGAGGACCTGCGCGTCCTGGCCCAGCGGCGCGTGCCCCGCATGTTCTACGACTACGCCGACAGCGGCTCGTGGACCGAGGGCACCTACCGCGCCAACAACGCCGACTTCCAGAAGATCAAGCTGCGCCAGCGCGTGGCGGTGAACATGGAGAACCGCAGCACGCGCAGCACCATGGTGGGCCAGGAAGTGGCGATGCCGGTGGCGATCGCGCCCACCGGCCTCACCGGCATGCAGCACGCCGACGGCGAGATCCTGGCCGCGCGCGCCGCGCGCAAGTTCGGCATCCCGTTCACGCTCTCCACCATGAGCATCTGCTCGATCGAAGACGTGGCGCAGCACGCGGGCGAAGGCTTCTGGTTCCAGCTCTACGTGATGCGCGACCGCGCTTTCATCGAGCGCCTGATCGACCGCGCCAAGGCCGCGAAGTGCAGCGCGCTGGTGCTGACACTGGACCTGCAGATCATCGGCCAGCGCCACAAGGACCTGAAGAACGGCCTGACCGCGCCGCCCAAGATGACCCTGGCCAACATCCTCGACATCGCCTGCAAGCCGCGCTGGGCGCTGGGGATGCTGGGCACCAAGCGCAAGCAGTTCGGCAACATCGTCGGACACGTGAGCGGCGTGGAGAACATGGGCAGCCTGGGCGAGTGGACCGCCAAACAGTTCGACCCCTCGCTCAACTGGGGCGATGTGGAATGGATCAAGAAGCGCTGGGGCGGCAAGCTGATCCTCAAGGGCATCCAGGACGTGGAGGACGCCAAGCTGTGCGTGGCCTCGGGCGCGGACGCGCTGATCGTGAGCAACCACGGCGGCCGCCAGCTCGACGGCGCGCAAAGCAGCATCGAGGCGCTGCCGGCGATCGTGGATGCGGTGGGCAGCCAGATCGAGGTGCACATGGACGGCGGCATCCGCAGCGGGCAGGACGTGCTCAAGGCGCGCGCGCTCGGTGCCCGGGGCGTCTACATCGGCCGACCCATGCTGTACGGCCTGGGCGCCATGGGCGAGGCCGGCGTGAGCAAATGCCTGGAGATCCTGCACAAGGAACTCGACCTCACCATGGCCTTCTGCGGCCACACGCAGATCGAGAAGGTCGATAAGGGCATCCTGCTGCCGGGCACGTACCCGACCTGACCGTGAGGGCGGCACCACTGCCGCTATGCTCACCGCCGTGACCTCTCCCACGGCCCGCATCCGGCGCATCGCGCACCTCGACATGGACGCCTTCTTCGCGTCCGTCGAGCTGTTGCGCTACCCGCAGCTCAAGGGCCTGCCGGTGGTGATCGGCGGCGGGCGGCGGCGCGAGGACGACATGTTCGCGCGGCTGCGCGAGACCTACCCCGAACGCGAATGGACCGGCGAGGACCTGGCCCACATCCCGATCGAGTTCTTTCCCCTGCTGGAGCACTACGTCGGCCGCGGCGTGGCCACCACCGCCACCTACGCGGCGCGCCAGTTCGGCGTGGGCTCGGCCATGGGTCTGATGAAAGCGGCCAAGCTCTGCCCGCAGGCCATCCTGCTGCCGGTGGACTTCGACGAGGTGCGCCGCATCTCGCGCCTGTTCAAGCACACCATCCGCGAGATCGCGCCGGTGATGGAAGACCGGGGCGTGGACGAGGTCTACATCGACTTCACCGACGTGCCCGGTGGCCAGCGCGAGGGCGGGCGCGTGCTGGCGCGCCTGATCCAGAAGAGCATCTTCCAGGCCACCGGCCTGACCTGCTCCCTCGGCGTGGCGCCCAACAAGCTGATCGCCAAGATGGCGAGCGAATTCCAGAAGCCCAATGGCATCAGCATCGTGCACATGGACGACCTGCAGACGCTGATCTGGCCGCTGCCCTGCCGCAAGATCAACGGCGTGGGCCCCAAGGCCGACGCCAAGCTGCAGGGCCACGGCATCCACACCATCGGCGACCTCGCGCAGCGCGAACGGCCCTGGCTGGTCGAGCACTTCGGCAAGAGCTATGGCGCCTGGCTGCACGAGGTGTCCTGGGGCCGCGACGAGCGCGCGGTGCAGACCGAGAGCGAGCCCGTGAGCATGAGCCGCGAGACCACCTTCGACCGCGACCTGCACGCCGTGCGCGACCGCGCCGAGCTCGGCGCCATCTTCACCCAGCTGTGCGAGCAGGTGGCCGACGACCTGCAGCGCAAGGGCTACGTGGGCAAGACCATCGGCGTGAAGCTGCGCTACGACAACTTCCAGATCGTCACGCGCGACAGCACGATCGCCCATTTCACCAGCGACGCGAGCAGCATCCGCCGCCACGCCGGCCTGTGCCTCAAGCGGGTGGACCTGACGCGCCGCATCCGCCTGCTGGGCGTGCGCGTGGGCTCGCTGGCCAAGCTCGGCGAGGTGCCGCCCGAGCCCGAGCGCCCCCCAGAGCCGGCCCAATTGTTCTGAGGCCGCGCGGCCGCCATTGACGGAAGCTGACGCCAAACTTACAGTGTCAGAGACTGGATGTCAGCCGCATTCCCGAGGGGTCTGCCATGAATCTCTGTCTCAGGCTTGACGAGTTGGAGCGCATCAAACGCTGGCACGTGGCGCACCGCCGGGACCACCCGCTGGAATACCAGCTGTGGGACGGCATGCTCACGTTCTGGGTGATGGGCTGGGTGGGTTGCGTGCCGGCCTTTTTCTCGGAGGCCCTGTGGCTGCTGCCCTTCTGCGTGATGGGCATCTGGGCGCCCGGGCTGTACGTGCGCTGGCGCCGCAAGGTGCACCGGTCGCACCGCCTGCGCTGCGACTGGCTGGGGCCGTACAACTGAGCGGCGGGCCGTCCGGGCCGGGACAGTCCGCGTGGCGCGCGCGGACTACAGTGGTCCGTTGCCCACCACCACCGAGACCAGCCCGCCATGACCGCACCGACCTGCTTCACCCTCAGCACGACCGACCACATTGCCCACCTGGTGCTGAACCGGCCCGCCGAGCTCAACACCATGCACCCGACCTTCTGGCGCGAGCTCGACGAGCTGCTCACGCGGATCCACCACGAGGGCCAGGCGCGCGCGCTGGTCATCAGCAGCACGGGCAAGCACTTCAGCGCCGGCATGGCGCTGGAGACCTTCGGCGGCGCGATCCAGATGGACGACCAGAGCCCCGAAGGCCGCGCGGCCATCTACGACCTGCTCACCGACATGCAGGCCACCTTCACCAAGATCGAAAACCTGCGCATCCCGGTGATCTGCGCCATCCAGGGCGGATGCATCGGTGGCGCGGTGGACATGGTCACGGCGGCCTGCATCCGCTACGCGAGCGCCGACGCGTTCTTCTGCATCCAGGAGATCAACATCGGCATGGTGGCCGACGTGGGCACGCTGCAGCGCCTGCCCAAGCTGATCCCCTTCGGCGTCGTGAAGGAGCTGGCTTACACCGGCCGCCGCCTGCCCGCGGGCAAGGCGCTGGGCCACGGCCTGGTCAACGAGGTGTTCGACACCGCCGAAGCCACGGTGGCCGCCGCGCTGCAGTGCGCGAAGGAAATCGCCGCCAAGCCCCCGGTGGCGATCTGGGGCACCAAACAGGCCGTGACCTACGCGCGCGACCACTCGGTGGAAGACAGCCTGCGCCAGATGGGCTGGCTGCAGGGCACGGTGTGGAGCAACGCCCACGTGCGCGAGGCCATCAGCGCGATGAAGGACAAGCGCGCCGGCCAGTTCACGCCGCTGGCCGAGCTGCCATCGTTCAAGGCCCTGGGCTAGGACAGACGGTACGTCGCCAGGTGCAGGCTGGTCTCGGTGCTGCTGATGCCGCGGATGAGGCGGATGCGCTCCAGCACCTGGGACAGCTCCGCCAGGCTGCTCGCGCGCAGCTCGGCGAGCAGGTCCCAGCGGCCATTGGTGTCGTGCAGCTCGGCCACGCCGGGCTCGCCCAGCAGGCTGGCGATCACCGCGCGGGTCTGGTTGCCTTCCACCGCCACGCTCATCCAGGCGCTGATCTCGTCGGGCTTGGCATCGGGCCGCAGGCGCACCGTGTAGCCCACGATGACCCCGCTGTCCTCCAGCCGCGCGATGCGGTTGGTGACCGTGCCGCGCGACACGCCCAGCTTCTTGGCCAGCGCGGCCACGTTGGTGCGCGCGTCCTTGCGCAAAAGGCCGATCAGTTGCTGGTCCAGGGCGTCCATTCGGGCATTATGCGATCCGAGGATGACTTTTTGACAATTTTCTGTCGAAATTCAAGCACAGTTGACGATTTACATTGAGCGAGCGCTTGGCGACACTGAGGACATCACCCAAGGATTCCCCATGAAAGCCGCCACCTCGTCCTCCCTGCCCACCCTGTTCCTCAGCGCCCAGGATGTGGCCACCCTGGTCCACCGCCTGGGCCTGCCCGCCGCGCTGGACCGCCTGGCCGGCACCCTGCACGCCGACTACCTGCGCTGGCCCTCGTTCGACAAGTCGGCGCGCGTGGCCAGCCACTCCACCGATGGCGTGATCGAGCTGATGCCGATCGCCGACGACACCACCTACGCCTTCAAGTACGTCAACGGCCACCCCAAGAACACCCAGAGCGGCCTGCCCACGGTGATGGCCTTCGGCGTGCTGGCCGAGGTGGCCACCGGCGTGCCCGTGCTGCTGAGCGAACTCACGCTCACCACCGCGCTGCGCACCGCCGCCATGTCGGTGGTGGCCGCGCGCGCACTGGCCCGCCCCAACAGCCGCCGCATGGCGCTGATCGGCAACGGCGCGCAGAGCGAGTTCCAGGCCCTGGCCTTCCACCACCTCATGGGCATCGACGAGATCCGTCTGTACGACACCGACCCGGCCGCCACGCGCAAGCTGATGGACAACCTCGCGGGCCAGCCCGGCCTGAGGCTGCTCGCCTGCGACAGCATCGCCCAGGCGGTGCGCGGCGCCGACATCGTGACCACCGTCACCGCCGACAAGACCAACGCCACCATCCTCACGCCCGACCTGATCGAGCCCGGCATGCACATCAACGGCGTGGGCGGCGACTGCCCGGGCAAGACCGAGCTGCACCCCGACGTGCTGCGCATGGCCTCGGTCTTCGTCGAGTACGAGCCGCAGACCCGCGTCGAAGGCGACCTGCAGCACCTGCCCGCCGACTTCGCCGTGACCGAACTCTGGCACGTGCTCGCGGGCAACGCCGCCGGCCGCACCAGCGCGGCGCAGGTCACGCTGTTCGACTCGGTCGGCTTCGCGCTGGAAGACTATTCGGCCCTGCGCTTCCTGCGCGAGGTCGCGGGCGAGCTCGGCATGGGCCAGGCGCTGCCGCTGATCCCCGCGCTGGCCGACCCGAAGGACCTGTTCGGCCTGCTGCGCCGGTCCGAGCCCCGGCAGGTGGAGCTGGCGCTGGCGGCCTGAGGCGGCCGCTTTCGCTACGATGGGCGTCCCCCATCGTTCGCCAGCGCATGAAAACCTTTCACAACCCCCACCACGCCGGCCACGCCGGCCAGCAGGAAATGTTTCGCGGCCGCATGGTGCCCTGCCATGAGGTGCCCGCGCGGCTGGACTTCGTGCTCGCCGAACTGCAGCGCCGCCCGCTGGGGACCCTCACCCCGCCGGCGGTGGACGCCGCCGCGCTGGACGCCGCCATCGCCCGCGTGCACGACGCGCGCTACCTGGCTTTCCTGGCCACCGCCTGGGACGACTGGGTGGCCATGGACCCGGCCAACGCGCAGCGCGACGCCCTGCCCTCGGTGTGGCCGCTGGCCAACCGGCACGGCTTTCGCAACGACGTGCTGCCGCACAACTTCGCGGCGCGCCTGGGCCTGTTCTCCTTCGACTCCGGCTCACCCCTGACCGCCGGCACCTGGGCCGCCGCGCGCGGCGGCGCGGCCTGCGCGCTCGCGGCGGCGCAGGCCGTGGCGGGTGGTGATCGCAGCGCCTTCGCGCTCTCGCGCCCGCCCGGCCACCACGCGGGGCCTGATTTTCTGGGCGGCTACTGCTTCCTGAACAACGCCGCGATCGCCGCGCAGGCGCTGCGCGACGCCGGCCACGCCAAGGTGGCGGTGCTGGACGTGGACTACCACCACGGCAACGGCACGCAGACCATCTTCTACGAACGCGCCGACGTGCTCACGGTCTCCCTCCACGGCGACCCGGCGACCGAGTACCCCTTCTTCCTCGGCCACGCGGACGAGCGCGGCGCGGGCGCGGGCACCGGTTTCAACCTCAACCTGCCGCTGCCGCGCGGCACCGGCGTGCAGGCCTGGCGCGCGGCACTCGACACCGCCCTGCGCGCGGTGAGCGATTTCGGTGCGGATGCGCTGGTGGCGCCCCTGGGCCTGGACACCTTCGAGGGCGATCCGATCTCCGGCTTCACGCTCCAGACCGGCGACTACGCCGCCGTCGGCGCGGCGCTGGCCAGCGCGGGCCTGCCCACGGTGTTCACCTTCGAGGGCGGTTACGCGGTGGACGAGGTCGGCACCAACGCCGTCAACCTGCTCGAAGGCTTCCAGCGAGCGGCCTGAGCACCCGGCTGAATCCAGGCGCTCCCCGGGTGCGTATCCAGAGGGCCATGAAGCCCTCACCACCCCCTCAACGCCCCGACATTCCCCGCCCCACCGCGCGCGGTTCCCGCCCCGTGCTGGTGTGGAGCCGGCCCGGCAATGCCCCGCAGGAGCCCCCGCAGCCCCACAATGCGCGCATGAGCGACCAACCCGACGACACCCTCATCGCCCTGCTCGACCGCATCGCCCAGCGCGACGAGGCCGCGCTCAAGGGCCTCTACGACCTGGTGTCGTCCAAGCTCTACGGGTTGTCGCTGCGCGTGGTGAACAAGCACGAATGGGCCGAGGACGTGCTGCAGGAGACCTTCCTGCAGATCTGGCGCTCGGCCGGCGACTACCGCGCCAGCCTGAGCCCGCCCATGGCCTGGCTCGGCCTGATCGTGCGCAGCCGCTCGCTCGATGCCCTGCGCCGGCGCAGCGCCGAGCGCGCCCACCTCACCGACGAAATCGACGACGTGATGGCCGACACGATGGAGGGCACGTCTCCCAACCCCATGGACGTGAGCCTGGCGAGCCAGCAGGCCTGGGCGCTGCACCAGTGCCTGGGCCAGCTGGAAAGCCGCCAGCGCGAGGTGGTCAGCTTGGCCTACCTGCGCGACCTGAGCCACAGCGAGCTGGCCGAGCAGCTCAAGCTGCCGCTGGGCACGGTCAAGACCTGGATCCGCCGGGGGCTGGACCAGCTGCGCACCTGCATGGCGCGCTTCGCGTGAGGACCTCGCCATGAACCTCATGAAACACCCCGAACTGCTGGACCAACTGGCCGCGGCCCACGCGCTGGGCACGCTGCGCGGCGGCGCGCGCCGCCGCTTCGAAGCCATGGCGCGCGAACAGGCGCCGGTGCGCGCCGCCGCCCTGGTGTGGCAGAGCCGCGTGGCCAGCATGAACGAACTCCAGGCCCCGAGCGAACCGGCCCCGGCGGTCTGGACGCGCATCGAGAACCTGGTGCGCGCCGACAACGACCAGCAGGCCATGGCCGCCGCGCGTGCCACCCCACCCAACGGCCGGGGCGGCTGGCTGCGCAGCCTGGCGCTGTGGCGCGGCGCCACCGCCGCCGGCGCCCTGGCCACCGTGCTGGCCGTGGTCACGGCCGTCGGCCTGCGCGACAACCTGGGCACGCGAATCAGCGAGCTGCAAGCCCAACTCGAAGCAACGCCGCAGGTGGAGTACGTGGCCGTGCTGCACGACGACCAGGCCAGCGCGTCCATGCTGGTCACCTTCGATCCCAAGAGCAGGAAGCTCACGCTGCAGCGCGTGAGCGGCTTCCAGGAAGCGAGCGACAAGTCGCTGCAGCTCTGGGCGCTGCCGCCGTCCGGCGGCCCGCGCTCGCTCGGCGTGCTGGGTCAGGAGCGCCTGTTGCAGCTCGCCGCTGGCGAGGGCGATGTGCGCGAGGTGCCGACCCTGGCGATCAGCCTGGAGCCCAAGGGCGGCGTGCCGAGCGAACGCGGCCCCACCGGGCCGGTGCTGTTCAAGGGCGCGCTGATCCAGAAGATGCTCTGACCCGGCCGGCTCACTGCCGCGCGGTGCGCACGTTGGCCGGCGGCGATTGCGGGTGGCTGCTGCGCCAGGGGTTGATGTCCAGCCCGCCCCGGCGCGTGTAGCGCGCATAAACCGTGAGCTTGGCCGGCTTGCAGCGCTGCCAGACATCCATGTAGATGCGCTCGACGCACTGCTCGTGGAATTCGTTGTGGTTGCGAAAGCTCACGATGTACTGCAGCAGGCCGGCTTGGTCGATCTGCGGGCCGCTGTAGCTGATCTGCACGCTGCCCCAGTCGGGCTGGCCGGTCACCAGGCAGTTGCTCTTGAGCAGGTGGCTCACCAGGGTTTCGGTCACGGGCTGCTCGTCGAGCGCGGCCGTGAGCAGCTCGGGCGCGGGCTGGTACCGCGTGCACTCCACGTCGAGCCGGTCGATGGACAGGCCGCTGAGTTCGTGCACCGGCTCGCGGTCGAAGTGCTCGGGCAGCAGCAGCTTCACGCCGGCGCTGGCCTGGATCGGGCCGCCGTACCAGATCGCGGCGCTCACGTCGGCGCGGATGCGGTCGCGCACCGCGTCGACGCTGGCGAACGGCGTGTTGTTGAAGCTGTTGAGGTAGAGCTTGAACGACTTGCTCTCCACGATGTGCGTGCTCTCGCAGGGCACGGTGATGTGCGCCAGCGCCACCATGGGTTTGCCACGCAGGTTGAGCCAGCTGAGCTCAAAGGCGGTCCAGAGGTCGGCGCCCAGAAAGGGCACGCTGCCGGTGATACCGATCTCGCGCCGCTTGGTTTCGCGCGGCAGCGGAAACAACAGGGAGGCGTCGTACTGGTCGACGTAGGCCGAGGTGCGACCGAGTTGGGATTGTTCAGGGGTGTTCTGGGACATAAACGTTCAGACAAATTCGCGTTCGCGCAGCCACTTGGTGGCGACCCATTTTTCGCCCTCGATCACGGGCGCGCCGCCGTGCAGCGTGCGGGTGGAGGGGTGGGGCCGGTCGTAGCTGAAGAAGACGGCGTTGCCGCGCACCGGCGCCACCTCGAAGCCCACGTCGGGGAAGGTGGTGCCGCCGCCGCGCGCGGGCTCGTTGAGGTACATCACCAGCGTGGCCACGCGCTGGCCGCCGCGGCGCAGGATGGTGGGCGTGCCCGGCTCGGCGGGATCGAAGTAGTCGTAGTGCGGCTTGTACTCGGCGCCGGGCTTGTAGTTCAGCACCTGGAAGCCCTCGCCGTTCTCCAGCGGCCAGTTCAGCAGCCGCGCGATGCGCGCCTCCACGGCGGCCACCTCGGGCGTCTGGCCCCGGGTGAAGAACATGCCGCTGCTGGTGCGGTCGGGGTTGAGCTCTTCTCCGCCGGTCTTGGTTTCCACCGTGAGCGAGCGCGCCAGGTGCGGGCGCGCGGATGCGATCAGCGCCTCGCACTCTTCGGCGCTCAGCAGGTTGCCCAGCACCACCACGCGCGGGTGGTTCAGCGTGGCGATCACGTCCACCAAACGGTCGCCCGCGTCGATCTGGCGCGGGGACTGGCTCAGAGCGAAGTCGGGCACCGGCACGCCCGCCGCGGTGGAAGCCGCATCGGGCTGGGCCGCAGGCGCGACCACCGGGGGCTTGGCGGCCTGGGCGCGCAGGTGCTCGCGCAGCGTGCTCTCCAGCGCCGCCACGGCCACCGACTCCTGCCAGCCGGAGGACACCATGGAGGCCAGCACCACCTCGGGGGTGAAGCCGGCGGACGCCTGCTCGATGATCCAGTGGCGCAATTCGGGGGTGATGGTCTGGCTCATGTGTGTGTCGAGGCGGTCAGGCCTTCTGTTCGCGGCGGAACACCAGCCGGTCGGGCGAGGACGCGGCGGGCACGAAACGGTAACCCTCAAGGTCGAAGCCCTTGAGCTGTTCGGGCGTGGTGGCCCGGTGCGTCACAGCGTACCGCACCATCAGGCCGCGCGCGCGTTTGGCCATGAAGCTGATGACCTTATAGCCATCGGCCTTGCGCTCCTCGAAGGCGCAGGTGACCACACGCGGCAGCAGGGCCTTGCGGTCCACGGCCTTGAAGTACTCCTCGCTGGCGAGGTTGATCACCACCGGGCTCAGGTCGGCCTTGGCGCGCTGGTTGAGGTACTCGGCGATCTGGCGGCCCCAGAACTCGTAGAGGTTCTTGCCCCGGGCCGTCTTCAGGCGCGTGCCCATCTCCAGCCGGTAGGGCTGCATCCAGTCGAGCGGGCGCAGCACGCCGTACAGGCCGCTGAGGATGCACAGGTGCTGCTGCAGCCAGTCGAGTTCGGCCTCGCCCAGGGTCTTCGCGTCCAGCCCGCCGTACACGTCGCCGTCGAAGGCGAGCACGGCCTGCTTGGCGTTCTTCGCGGTGAATTTCGGGCGCCAGGCCTGGTAGCGCGCGACGTTCAGGCCCGAGAGCGCGTCCGACAGGTCCATGAGCTCGCCGATCTGCAACGGCGTTTTTTCGCGCAGCACCTCGATGAGTTCGGTCGAGTGTTTCACGAACAGCGGCTGGGTGTGGGTGGGCACGTGCGGGGGCGTCTCGTAGTCGAGCGCCTTGGCGGGCGAGATCAGGAAGAGCATGTCGGGCTGGAGGCGGGCAGGGCCGCAGAGGGAGGCGAACACGGAAGCGGCAAGGCTTCCCGGGGGAAGCCCTGATTATCCCCAACGGGCCGTGTTACTTCAGGTCACCGGCGAGAGACGCCAGCGTTTCCGGGGGCACTTGCAGGTGCGCCGGGTAGTGGGTGTGGTCGCAACCCAGCTTGACGGCCGCGCCGGCCAGCACCGCCGCGCGCATCGGGGCCGTGAGCTCGAAGCGCACGAAGTGCACGGCCGAGGTCTTTTCGTCGTTCTCGCGGTCCAGGTCCTCGTCGGCGATGGCGTACACACGGGCATGGCCCTCGACCTCGACGAACATGCGGTCTTCCACCCCGATGAGCCGCGCGAGTTCGCGCTTACGCTCGTTGATGTCGATGTACTCGATCATCATCGTGGCCTTCCAGTTCGTGCCATCGGGCACCAGCGGCGCGTAGGCATCGATCTCCTGCTGGATGCCCTCCTCCTCGAAGATCTTCTCGATGCGCAGCATCTCCTGGATCTGGTAGCGCATGGTGGTCTCGCTCTCGAACTGCAGGTGCAGGTGTTCGCCCAGCTGCACGCTGCGCAGCCGGCGGTGCGCCATGATCTCGGGCTTGTGCACCTTGCGCCACTTGGTGTAGGCCTCCAGGCTCATGAGGGAGTCGGCGGTGATGCGGCCGGTGAGTTGCATGGTGGGTGCTCCTTGCTTTCTTACTTCAGGCCATAGGCCCGGGCCACCAGGCTCAGCGGGTGCAGCAGTTCCGGCGCACCCAGGCCGTTGACCTCGAAGCCCTGCGCGATGTGGTGACCACCGAGCGGGCAGTCCGAGCTGATGACGTCGGGCTTCGCGCCGTCCTTCATGGTGGCCATGGCCTTGAACACCGGTTTGCCGATCTTCATGGCCTGCTGGTGGTGCGCCTTCTTCACGCCGAAGGTACCGGCGTGGCCGGAGCAGCGCTCGATGGTGTTCACCGTGGTCCCGGGCACCATCTTCAGCATCTCCTCGGTCTTGCGGCCGATGTTCTGCACCCGGCCGTGGCAGGGGATCTGGTAGCTCACGTTGCCCAGCGCTTGCGGGAACTCGGTCTTGAGCAGGCCGTCGCGCTTGCGCGCCATCAGGTACTCGAACGGGTCCCACACGCTCTCCTTCACGAGCTGGGTGTCGGCATCGTCGGGGAACATCAGCGGGATTTCCTGCTTGAACATCAGCGCGCAGCTGGGCACGGCCGCGAGGATCGCGTAGCCGTCCTTCGCGTACTTCGCGAGCACCGGGATGTTGGCCTCCTTGCTTCGCTGCACCGAGTCCAGGTCGCCCAGCTCCAGCTTGGGCATGCCGCAGCATTTTTCCTTCTCGACCAGGGTGTAGGGAATGCCGTTGTGGTCGAGGATCTTGAGCAGGTCCAAGCCGATGCCGGGCTCGTTGTAGTTGATGTAGCAGGTGGCGAAGATCGCGACCTTGCCCGGTGTCTTCTCCCCATCGACCACCTTCGAGGCGTTGGCTTCGGGCGCGCCCGAGCGGAACTTCTTCGTCGCGAGTTCGGGCAGCCAGGCGTCCTGGTCGACGCCGGCCACGCGCTCCATCAGGCCGCGCGCGGTCCTGGTGCGGTTCACCGCGTTGGCCACCTGCACCACGATCGGAATGCCGGCGAACTGGCCGTGCACGTCGGTGGAGGCGAGGAAACGCTCGGCCAGGCCCACCTCGCCCTTCTTGAACTGGATCGCCTTGGCGCGCAGCATGGTGTGCGGAAAATCCAGGTTCCATTCGTGCGGCGGTGTGTAGGGGCACTTGGTCATGTAGCAGAGGTCGCACATGTAGCACTGGTCGACCACCTTCCAGTAGTCCGCCTTGGCCACGCCATCCACCTCCATGGTGCTGCTCTCGTCGACCAGATCGAACAGCGTGGGGAAGGAGCCGCACAGGCTCACGCAGCGCCGGCAGCCGTGGCAGATGTCGAAGATGCGCTCCATCTCGTGCAGGCACTTGTCCTCGTCGTGGAAGTCGGGGTTCTTCCAGTCGAGCGCGTGCCGCGTCGGTGCCTGCAGATTGCCTTCTGTGGCCATGGGGATGTCTCCTCGTCTGGTGCGAGTCGTTTCGTGGGTTTTTGAAAGGGCTCGGCCAAGCCCTTTCTAAAACGCTGTGCCGGTGGCACAGCGAGGGAATGGGGGCTTGCTCAGTCCACGAGTTCGTTCAGGGCCTTTTGATAGCGGTTGGCGTGCGAGCGCTCGGCCTTGGCCAGGGTCTCGAACCAGTCGGCCACTTCGTCGAAGCCTTCCTCGCGCGCGGTCTTGGCCATGCCCGGGTACATGTCGGTGTACTCGTGGGTTTCGCCGGCCACGGCGGAGGCGAGGTTGTTGCGGGTGGAGCCGATCGGCAGGCCGGTGGCCGGGTCGCCCGATTGCTCCAGGAACTCCAGGTGGCCGTGCGCGTGGCCGGTTTCACCTTCGGCGGTCGAGCGGAACAGGGCCGCCACGTCGTTCTGGCCTTCCACGTCGGCCTTGTTCGCGAAGTACAGGTAGCGGCGATTGGCCTGGGATTCGCCGGCGAAGGCGTCTTTCAGGCACTGCTCGGTTTTCGAGCCTTTCAATGCGGGCATGTGGTATCTCCTTGCTTGCGTGGGTGGAAGAAACGCCCATGAGGCCCGGACAACAGGCGCCGAACCTGACAGGACTTCCGCAACATACGCCCGCCGGTCAGCCAGCGTCCAATAGTTCTGGGCTATGCGGGGAATTGCCCTCGCCTATCCGTGGACGGGCGTTGATATCGGCGCTCAACAGGATCGACACCCCCGGCCGAAAGCATCAAACTGGAGTGCGCCGCAGGCCTATTGAATTACGATAAGAGAAATGCGTTGCATAATGGTGAATCACAGGCCCCGCTTTCGCCCATCCAGGAGACCGACATGCCGACCACCGCCACCCTGCCCCCGCCCGCGCCGATCCAACAGCTGCACCACTATGCGTACCGTGCGAAGGACGCCGAGGAAACGCGCCGGTTCTACGAAGACATCCTGGGCCTGCCGCTGTACCACATCATCCAGAGCGACCATGTGCCGAGCACGGGCGAGTACTGCCCGTACACGCACTTTTTCTTCCGGCTGCAGGACGGTTCCTTCATCGCCTTCTTCGACCTGGGCGACGACGAGGCCGCGCTGCCGAGCCCGAACACGCCGAAGTGGGTGAACCACATCAGTTTCCGCGTGGACACGGTGGAGGAATTGGAGAACACCAAGGCGCGGCTGGAAGCGGGTGGCATCGAGGTGCTGGGGGTGACGGACCACCACATCTTCAAGAGCATCTACTTCTTCGACCCGAACGGCATCCGCCTGGAACTCACGGCGCAGCTGGCCGACGAGTTCGAGATGCTCAAGGAGAGCAAGACCGCGCATGCGCGCCTGGCCGAGTGGACGGCGCGCAAGGAGCAGTGGCGCAAGGAACGCGCCGAGGGCAAATCCGCCGCGCCGCTGAAGCCGCAGCAGAACGACCGGCCGGAGGTGGTTGCGCGCGTCAAGGCCTGAGGGTTTTGGCTTTGGCGTTGGCCGGGTCCGGTCGGCGAAGGGTGGGCGAGGGGCTCCGCTCATGTCCCCCGAACCGGCTTCGCCGGTTCTCCTCCTTTACTTCGCTGCGCCCCTCACCCACCCTTCGCCGACCTCCGTGCGCGCATGCACAGATGTGCATTCAAACACCACCCTGGCTCGGTGATGCCCGGTGCTCTGCGCAGCGGGGTAAAGGAGGAGGCGGCACCAGCCGCCGGGGGACACCCGCGGAGCAGAGTGCCGGGCGTCGCCGGGCCCGCGAGGTCATCGAAAGAGACCAGAAGACATGAAGACAACCCAAACAAGGAGCGATACATGTCACTGACGACATACCGCGAGACAGCCCACACCAACAGCTACGAATTCACCAGCGGTGCAGGCTACGTGCTGCCCGAGTACGAATTCGTCCCCCCACCCGAACTGAAAAGCGAAGCCCGGGTCCGCCACCCCATCGTCATCGTGGGCGGCGGCATCACCGGCCTCACCCTCGCCTGCTCGCTCGCCCGCCTGGGCGTGAAAGCCGTGCTCATCGACGAAGACAACACCGTCGGCGTCAAAGGCGCCTCCTCGCGCGGCATCTGCTACACCCAGAAATCGCTCGAAATCTTCCAGCGCCTGGGCATCTTCGAGCGCATCGCCGCCAAAGGCACCCAGTGGAGCGTGGGCCGCACCTTCGCCGGCGACGACGAGGTCTACAACTTCGACCTGCGCCAACAAGGCAACTTCCACCTCTCCAGCCAGCCGCCCTTCATCAACATCCAGCAGTTCTACATCGAAGCCTTCCTCGTCGACCGCGTGCAGGAACTCGGCGCCGTCGAACTGCGCTGGCAGAACCGCCTCACCGCCTTCGAGCAAACCGCCGACGCCGCCACCCTCACCGTGGAAACGCCCGCCGGCAGCTACCGCATCGAAGCCGAACACGTCATCGACGCCACCGGCTCCAACAGCCCGCTGCGCAAATGGCTCAACGTGCCCTTCGACTCGCGCCGGGGCGACGACCGCTGGTGCATCGCCGACGTGCGATTCACCACCCACCCGCCGGCCGAACGCCACACCTGGATCGAAGCCCCGTTCAACGAGAACCGCGCCGTCTGGCAACACCTCATGGCCGACGACGTCTGGCGCATCGACTACCAGATGGCCCCCAACGCCGACCCCGCCTACGTGAGTCGCGAAGACGTGGTGCGCGAGCGCCTGGCGCGCCAGTTCGGCCCCGACGTGGGCGTGGAAATCGTCTGGGTCGGCCCCTACGCCTACCGCAGCGAGTGCGTGCACGCCATGCGCCATGGGCGCGTCTTCCTCATGGGCGACTCGGCCAAGGTGGTCAGCCCCTTCGGCGCGCGCGGCGGCAACACCGGCGTGGCCGACGCCGACAACCTGGCCTGGAAACTCGCCGCCGTGCTGCGCGGCAAGGCCGACGCGGCCCTGCTGCAGAGCTACCAGGACGAGCGCCTGGAGGCCGCGCAGCAGAACGTGTGCGTGACCAACCGCACCGCGCGCTTCCTGCGCCCGGCCGACGGCAGCGAGCGACTGTTCCGCCAGGCCGCCATCGGCCTGGCCAAGCAGTACCCGTTCGCGCGCAGCCTCATCAACACCGGGCGCATGGCCGTGGCCAACCCCTACAGCCAGTCCAGCGCGTGCACCTACGCAACCGGCAGCGCGGCCGGCCAGTCGGTGCAGAACGTGCCTTTCCAATGGGCCGACGGCACCCCCGGCCAGGTCAACGACCTGCTGAACTGGGCCCAGGGCGATCTGCTGGTGCTGGTGTTCGGCGACCTCGCGCCCGCCGCGCTGCAGCGCCTGCGCCGGCTCTGCCTGGACGCGCCGGTGCGCAGCGTGCAGGTGCTCGGCACCGACGGCGTGCCCGCCCAGGCCCTGGAACACGTGCGCGACCCCAAGGGCCACCTGCAGGGGGCCTGCCATGTGTTCGGCCACGCCTGGGCGCTGGTGCGCCCCGACGGCTACCTCGCCGCCACCGGCGAAACCATCAACGCTCGGCTGGTCACGGCCATCGAGCGTTCCCTCGGCCTGCGCGGAGACAAAACCCCATGAGACAAGACCTGCATTTCCAGGACGCGGACGCGTTCTACGAACAGCTGCTGGACGCCCACGCCGGCCTCAGCCGCGAAGACGCCGAACTGCTCAACGCCCGCCTGATCCTGCTGCTGGCCAACCAGATCGGCGATGCGAAGGTGCTGAAAGCCTGCATCGAAGCAGCGAAGAGAACGCCTAGCTAAAATCAGGGTCTTCCCCCTGCTCTCCCAGACGGCATCCTGCGGGATGCCGTTTCCATTTTTGGCGCGCCCATGACCGACACCCTGAACCAGCCTGGCCTGCAATCCCTGGCCAAATCGTTCGAACCCGCTCCGCTCGAAGCCCGCTGGGGCCCCGAGTGGGAACAGCGCGGCTACGGCGCCGCCGGCTTCCGGGGCACGGGAGTACCGGAGGCCGGCGCGCCTTCGTTCGCGATCCAGCTGCCGCCGCCGAACGTGACCGGCACCCTGCACATGGGCCACGCGTTCAACCAGACCATCATGGACAGCCTCACGCGCTACCACCGCATGGCGGGCGCGAACACGGTCTGGGTGCCCGGCACCGACCACGCCGGCATCGCCACCCAGATCGTGGTGGAGCGCCAGCTGCAGGCCCAGGGCATCAGCCGCCACGACATGGGCCCGACCCCGGCCGAAGCGCGCAAGAACTTCGTCGCCAAGGTCTGGGAGTGGAAGGAGCACAGCGGCAACACCATCACCACCCAGATGCGCCGCATGGGCGACAGCGTGGACTGGGGCCGCGAGTACTTCACCATGGACGACAAGCTCAGCACGGTCGTCACCGAGACCTTCGTGCGCCTGTACGAACAGGGCCTGATCTACCGCGGCAAGCGCCTGGTGAACTGGGACCCGGTGCTCAAGACCGCCGTCTCAGACCTGGAGGTGGAGAGCGAGGAGGAAGACGGTTTCCTCTGGCACATCGCCTACCCGCTGAGCGACGGCAGCGGTTCGCTCACCGTGGCCACCACCCGCCCCGAGACCATGCTCGGCGACGTGGCCGTGATGGTTCACCCGGAAGACGAGCGCTACACCGCCCTGATCGGCAAGACGGTGAAGCTGCCGCTGTGCGACCGCGAGATCCCGGTGATCGCCGACGCCTACGTGGACCGCGAGTTCGGCACCGGCGTGGTCAAGGTCACGCCCGCGCACGACAACAACGACTACGCCGTCGGCCAGCGCCACGGCCTGCCCCTGATCGGTGTGCTCACACTGGACGCGGCCATCAACGAGAACGCCCCGGCCAAGTACCGTGGCATGGACCGCTTCGTGGCCCGCAAGGCCGTGGTGGCCGACCTGGAAGCCGCCGGCCTGCTGGTGGAAACCAAGAAGCACAAGCTCATGGTGCCGCGCTGCGCGCGCACCGGCCAGGTGATCGAGCCCATGCTGACGGACCAGTGGTTCGTCGCCATGTCCAAGGTGAGCGAATCCGATCCCACCGGCAAGAGCATCGCGCAGAAGGCGATCGACGCCGTCGCCTCGGGCGAGGTCAGCTTCGTGCCGGAGAACTGGGTCAACACCTACAACCAGTGGATGAACAACATCCAGGACTGGTGCATCAGCCGCCAGCTCTGGTGGGGCCACCAGATTCCGGCCTGGTACGACGAGGCCGGCAACGTGATCGTGGCGCGCAACGAAGCCGAGGCCCAGACCAAGGCCCCGGGCCGCACGCTCACGCGCGACCCGGACGTGCTCGACACCTGGTACTCCTCGGCCCTGGTGCCCTTCAGCACCATGGGCTGGCCGAACCAGAAGGACGGCGCGACCGAAGACTACAACCTCTACCTGCCCAGCACCGTGCTGGTGACGGGCTACGACATCATCTTCTTCTGGGTCGCCCGGATGATCATGATGACCACGCACTTCACCGGCCGCGTGCCGTTCAAGCACGTCTACATCCACGGCCTGGTGCGCGACGCGCAGGGCCAGAAGATGAGCAAGAGCGAAGGCAACGTGCTCGACCCGGTGGACCTGATCGACGGCGTCGCGCTCGCGCCTCTGCTCGAGAAACGCACCACCGGCCTGCGCAAGCCCGAGACCGCGCCCAAGGTGCGCAAGCAGACCGAGAAGGAATTCCCCGACGGCATTCCCGCCTACGGCGCGGACGCGTTGCGCTTCACCTTCGCGGCGCTGGCCTCGCTGGGCCGCAGCATCAACTTCGACAGCAAGCGCTGCGAGGGCTACCGCAACTTCTGCAACAAGCTCTGGAACGCCACGCGCTTCACGCTGATGAACTGCGAAGGCCACGACTGCGGCCTGCAGGAACACACCAAGGCCGAGTGCGCCGTGGGTCAGCCCTTCCACGGCTACCTGAGCTTCAGCCAGGCCGACCGCTGGATCAGCTCGGTGCTGCAGAAGGTCGAGGCCGAGGTGGCCAAGGGCTTCGCCGAGTACCGGCTCGACAACGTCGCCAACGCGATCTACGACTTCGTCTGGAACGAGTTCTGCGACTGGTACCTGGAGATCGCCAAGGTGCAGATCCAGACCGGCGACGCCTCGCAGCAGCGTGCCACGCGGCGCACGCTGATCCGCACGCTCGAAGCCATCCTGCGGCTGGCGCACCCGATCATCCCCTTCATCACCGAGGAACTCTGGCAGAAGGTCGCGCCGGTGGCCGGCCTGCCCGGTGCATCGGTGAGCATCGCGCGCTACCCCGAGAGCCAGCCGGCCAAGATCGACGAGGCCGCCATCGCGCACGTGGTCAAGCTCAAGGCCCTGGTCGACGCCTGCCGCACGCTGCGCGGCGAGATGAACGTGTCACCCGCCACGCGCCTGCCGCTCTACGTGCTGGGCGACACCGCCTTCATGCAGGCCGCCGGCCCGGTGCTGCAGGCCCTGGCCAAGCTCAACGAGGTGCGCGTGTTCGAAGACGAGGCCGCCTGGGCCGCCGCCGCGCAGGCCGCGCCCGTGGCCGTGGTGGGGGAGGCGCGCATGTGCCTGTTCATGGAGATCGACGTCGCCGCCGAAAAGGCCCGCCTGGGCAAGGAAGCGGCCCGCCTGGAAGGCGAGATCACCAAGGCCAACGGCAAACTCTCGAACGAAGCCTTCGTGGCCAAGGCACCACCGGCCGTGATCGAGCAGGAGAAGAAGCGCGTGGGCGACTTCAGCGCCACGCTGGACAAGGTGCGCGAGCAACTGGCCCGTTTGGGCGCCTGAGGCAGCGTATCAAGGGGCACCGCGGAACCGGCTTTGCCGGGCCGCTGGTGCCGCCCCCCTGCCAGGGGGGACGCGCGAAGCGCGGCGGGGGGTCAACCCCGATGCATGGCGATCGAACTCCACTGCGACGGTGACACTGCCTGCGGATCGCTCGTCGTGTCCTGGTAGTCGACGTTGTCGAGCGCCGAGAAGTCGCTCACCCGGTTCTCGTTGTGCTGCGCGGACTCCGGCGACAGGGTCTCGTGCATGCGGTGCGCCACGTACCAGCTGGCGCGCAGCTTGGCCTCACGGGTGTGCGAACCCAGGCGCGGCGTGAGGTGCAGGTTGGGAATGCCGTGCAGCGGCGTGCCTTCGGCCGCGAACTGCGGGTTGGCGCCATCCAGCAGACAGGCGTCGATGCGACCGTCGCACAGCGCCAGGGCCAGGGCCTCGGCGTCGAACAGCGAGCTGCGGCTCACGCCCACCCAGAGCTGGCCGGGCTTGCAGTGGTTGAGCATGCGCTCATTGATCCAGCCCCGGAAACGCGAGGCGTAGACCATCTGCAGCGAGATCGCGTCCGAGTGGGCCAGCAGTTCCTGCAGCGACACGGGTTCGACCTTGAGCTTGTCCCAGATGTCGGCGGCGTGGTGCACGGCCGGGTCGTAGCCCAGCAGGCGCACGCCCAGGCTGCGCAGCATGGGCGCCAGCGTGTGAGCCACCGGTGCCAGGCCCAGCAGTCCGACGGTGCTGCCCGAGAGTTCGCGGCCCATGCGCACCTGGGCGATCTTGCGCCCCAGCAACGCGCTGACCATGCCCCGGCGGTACAGCATCAGCAGGCCGTACAGCAGGTACTCGGCGTTCGAGCGCACCGTGGCGCTGCGCGCCTGCAGGACGCGCACGTTGCGCCGCGCGCAGGCGTTGAGATCGGTGTTGTCACTGGAGATCTGCATGCGCGCCACGATCTCGAGCTTGGGCGCGAAATCCAGGAATTCGCTGGAGACCACCACGTGCGGCGGCAGCACGATGGCGCGGGTCTTGTAGGTGCTCTTGCGCAGCTCGGCGGGATCGTCGGCCAGCTCGGGCCGGAAACTCACCTCATGGCGTTCCTGCAACCAGGCCAACGCTTCGGGCACGAGCGGATCAAGCAGCAGGACTTCCATGGTGTTGGGGCAGGGCGGTGTGGAGATGAAGAAATCTGATCGCGCCTGCCTGTGCTCAGCGGCGCTTGAGCAGGGTGATGTGGTCGCCGCCCACCGTCTCCTGCTGCATCAGCAGGTTGCCCGTCTGTTTGGCAAAGGCCTGGAAATCGCGCACCGAACCCGCGTCGGTGGAAATCACCTTGAGCGTCTGGCCGCTGAGCATGTCGGCCAATGCCTTCTTCGCTTTGAGGATGGGCAAGGGGCAGTTCAAGCCGCGGGCATCGAGTTCTTTGTCGGCAGTCATGGGGTGGGGGGTATTCCTGGGTTGTCAACATTCTAAGCGGCCCACAGCGCGCGGCGGCCCCCGCGCGGGGCCCAAAGCACGCTAGCCGGCGCCGTCGGCCGGACCCGCGGCGGGTTTCTGTGACAAATCTTCCATGAAGACAGGCTCATGCCCCTGCTGGCGCAGCCATTGCGCCAGGGCCAGCCCGGTGCCGGCCCGCCAGCAGCGCACCTGTTCGGGCCGCATCAGCTTGTAGTCGACCAGCTCGGGCGAGAGCCGCACCTCGCCGTGCGCGCGCGCGTGGTAGGTGATGATGACCTGGTTCATGCGCTGGAAATCGTGCACGCCCACCAGCTCCAGCGCATCCACCTCCAGCGAGGTTTCCTCGGCGATCTCACGCCGGATGCCCTCTTCGGGCGTCTCACCGGCCTCCATGAAGCCGGTGATGAGGCCGAACATCTTGCCCGGCCAGGCCGCGTTGCGCGCCAGCAGGATGAGCCCGTCCATCTCCACGATGGCCGCGAGCACCGGCGTCGGGTTGTTCCAGTGGGTGAAGCCGCAGGCCGGACAGCGCAGCCGCTGGGTGAAGCCGCCGTCTTCCTCCATGCCGATCAGCGCCAGCGGCGTGGCGCACACGGGGCAGAACCGGAATTCGGTGCTCATGGTCGGCCGCTGGCGCTCAGGCCGGAAAAACGCCGGTGGAGAGGTAGCGGTCGCCCCGGTCGCAGACCACGAAGACGATGGTGGCGTTCTCGACTTGGCTGGCGATCTGCTGCGCCACCCAGCAGGCGCCCGCCGCCGAGATGCCGCCGAAGATGCCCTCTTCGCGCGCCAGCTGGCGGCACATGGCCTCGGCGTCGCCCTGGCCCACGTACACCAGCTCGTCCACCGTGCTCGGGTCGTAGATCTTGGGCAGGTACTCGGTGGGCCACTTGCGGATGCCCGGGATGCGCGAGCCCTCGCTGGGCTGGGCGCCGATGATGCGCACGGCCGGGTTCTTTTCCTTCAGGAAACGCGACACGCCGGTGATGGTGCCGGTGGTGCCCATCGCGCTCACGAAATGGGTGATGCGCCCGCCGGTCTGGGCCCAGATCTCCGGGCCGGTGGTTTCGTAGTGGATGCGCGGGTTGTCGGCGTTGGCGAACTGGTCGAGCACGCGGCCCTTGCCATCGGCCTGCATCTTCTCGGCCAGGTCGCGCGCGGATTCCATGCCGCCGCTCTTGGAGGTGAGGATCAGCTCGGCGCCGAAGGCCTTCATGGTCTGGGCGCGCTCGATGGACAGGTCCTCCGGCATGATCAGCACCATGCGGTAACCCTTGATGGCCGCGGCCATGGCCAGGGCGATGCCGGTGTTGCCCGACGTGGCTTCGATCAGGGTGTCGCCAGGCTTGATGTCGCCCCGTTCCTCGGCGCGCTTGATCATCGAGACGGCGGGCCGGTCTTTCACGGAACCGGCGGGGTTGTTGCCCTCCAGCTTGCCCAGGATCACGTTGCCTCGCGCCTGGTTGGCCGCCGCGCCAATGCGCTGCAACGCCACCAGCGGCGTGTTGCCGATGGCGTCTTCAATCGTCGGGTAGTTCATCCCACCACTGTGCCATAATTTCGAGTCTCCCTTCTGGCAGCCCGGGTGGTGAAATTGGTAGACGCGCCGGACTCAAAATCCGGTTCCGAAAGGAGTGTCGGTTCGATTCCGACCCCGGGCACCACGACACAATCCCAAGCCGTGCAGGCAAGCCGCACGGCTTTTTTGTTGCCCGCCGCTCAGGCCAGGCCCTGCGCCACCGTGGGGTAGCGCAGGCGCAGGCCCAGCTCGCCCTTGAGGCGCTGGTTGCGCAGCCGGCGCGACTCGCTCATGAAACTCAGCAGCACCAGTGGCAGCTGGTCGCCCGCGCCCTCGCGCGCCAGGCGCGGCGGCCGGGGCAGGCCGTACAGATCGGCCGCGAGGTCGAAGTAGTCGCCCATCTTGAGTTCGGTGTCGTCCACCACGTTCAGGTTGCGCTGCGGCCGACCGCGCCAGAGCGCGAGCACGCAGGCGCGCGCCAGGTCGTCGGCGTGGATGTGGTTGGTGTACACGTCGTCCTCGGCGCGCAGCACCGGCGTGCCGCGCAGCAGGCGCTCGCGCGGCGTGCCACCGGCCCGGTCAGGCGCGTAGATGCCGGGAATGCGCAGCACCGTGGTGCGCACGCCGGTGGCGCGGCCCAGCCAGTGCACGGCGGCTTCGGCGTCCACCCGGCGCCAGGCGCGCGGCGTCTTGGGGTTCGCGGGCGAGGCTTCGTCCATCCAGCGGCCCTGGCCGTCGCCGTAGACGCCGGTGGTCGACCCGTAGACCACCGAGGCGGGCAGCGAACGCTGCGCCAGGACCCGGGTGAGCGCGCGGGTGCGCGGGTCCAGCCGCCAGTCGGCCAGCTCTTCCGAGGGTGGCGGCGCCAGGTGCAGCACGCGCGTGGCCAGGCCGGCCAGGCGGCGCAGGCTGCGCGGGTCGTCCAGGTTGCCCTGCAGCGGGGTGATGCCCAGGGCCCGCAGCTCGGGGCCGCGCGCGGCGCTGGAGGTGAGGGCCAGCAGGCGCGCGCGGGCACCGCCGCCCAGCACGCGCGCTGCGCGCTGGCCCACGTCGCCACAACCCACGATGAGAACCCGTTCACGCCGGAAGCGTGCGGGCAAAGCGCCGAGAAGGCTCATGCGAAATCCGGATTTGAGACAATGGCGGGTTGCCACACGGGGGGTCGCCCCCGTCGGCCTTTCCCGTTCCAACACGTGCCAGTATGACATTCACCATCACCGTCGAGCCCAGTGGGCGCACCTTCACCGCCGAGCCCGACGAGTCCATGCTCGCCGCCGGCATCCGCCAGGGCATCGGCCTGCCCTACGGCTGCAAGGACGGCGCCTGCGGTTCCTGCAAGTGCAAGCTGGTCTCGGGCAGCGTGACGCATGGCCACCACCAGCCCAAGGCGCTGAGCGCCGACGAGGAAGCCGCCGGCTACGTGCTCACCTGCTGCGGCGTGGCCCACAGCGACGTGGTGCTCGAATCGCGCCAGGTCACCGAGGCGGGCGCCTTCCCGATCAAGAAGATGCCGGTGCGCGTGAGCACCCTGGAGCGCGCCTCGCACGACGTGATCGTGCTGCGCCTGCAGCTGCCGGCGAGCGACGCCTTCCAGTACCACGCGGGCCAGTACGTCGAGTTCCTGCTGCGCGACGGCGACCGCCGCAGCTACTCCATGGCCAACGCACCGCACACGCAGGCCACGGCGCCCGCGCTGGAACTGCACCTGCGCCACATGCCCGGCGGCAAGTTCACCGACCACGTGTTCGGCGCCATGAAGGAAAAGGACATCCTGCGCATCGAAGGGCCCTACGGCAGCTTCTTCCTGCGCGAGGACAGCGACAAGCCTCTCGTGTTCCTCGCCTCGGGCACGGGCTTCGCGCCTATCAAGGCGGTGATCGAGCACATGCAGTTCAAGGGCATCACCCGCCCCGCCACGCTGTACTGGGGCGGCCGCCGCCCGGCCGACCTGTACCAGAGCGCCTGGATCGAGGCGCGCCTGGCCGAGATGCCCAACCTGCGCTACGTGCCCGTGGTGTCCGACGCCCTGCCCGAGGATGCCTGGACCGGCCGCACCGGCTTCGTGCACCAGGCCGTGCTGCAGGACTTCCCCGACCTCTCGGGCCACGAGGTGTACGCCTGCGGCGCGCCCATCGTGGTCGAGTCGGCGCACCGCGACTATGTTGCCAAGGCCGGCCTGCCCGACGAAGCCTTCTTCGCCGACTCGTTCACGAGCGCCGCCGACAAACTGTGACCCACCCCCGTCGCTTGCTCACTGCGTGTAGCCGCATCCCCCCCTCTAGGGGGCAGCGCCAGCGGCCCGGCAGAGCCGGTTCCGCGGCGCTTCTGACTGTGCACCCGTTCACTCATAGGAGACAACCATGCTGAACCGCCGCCAACTGATCACCCGCTCCGCCCTGGCTTCGGCCAGCCTCGCCCTGCCGGGGTTCGCCTCGGCGCAGGCCGCCAACACCACGCGCATCGTGGTGCCCTTCGCGGCGGGCGGCCCGATCGACGTGACGGCGCGCATCGTGGCCGAAGCGGTCAAGGGAACGCTGGGCACGGTGATCGTGGAGAACCGGCCCGGCGCGGGCGGCAACATCGGCGTGAGCGCGGTGGCCAAGGCGCCGGCCGACGGCCTCACGCTGGGCATCGCCACCACGGCCTCGCACGGCATCAACCCCTGGCTGTTCAAGCAGCTGCCCTACGACCCGGCCAAGGACTTCGCCGCCATCACGCAGATGCTGCGCGTGCCCAACGTGCTGGTGATGAACGCCGAGACCGCCACGCGCCTGAACATCCACTCGGTCGCCGACCTGATCGCCTACGGCAAGGCCAACCCCGGCAAGCTCAACTACGGCTCGGGTGGCAACGGCAGCGCCGGCCACCTCGCGGGCGAGTTGCTGAAGAACCAGGCCGGCATCTACGCCGTGCACATCCCCTACAACGGCGGCAACCCGGCGCAGCTGGGCCTGCTGTCGGGCCAGGTCGACTTCAACATCGACAACCTCGCCACCGCCGCGGCCAACATCCGCTCGGGCAAGCTCAAGGCCCTGGCCGTGACCACGGCTCAGCGCAGCAGCGTGATGCCCGATGTGCCCACCGTGGCCGCCACCCTGCCCGGCTTCGAGATCGACACCTGGTGGGGCCTGATCGCCCCGGCCGGCACGCCGGCCGAGACGGTGCGCAAGCTCAACACCGCCTTCAACGCCGCGCTGAACTCGGCCGAGGTGAAGACGCGCTTCGCCCAGCTGCTGGCAGAGCCCGCACCCAGCACGCCCGAGCAGTTCGACGAGTTCATGAAGAACGAGCGCGCGAAGTACCAGCGCATGGTGAAGATCTCGGGCGCGACAGTCGACTGAGGTCGGCATAAAAAAAGCCACCTCGATGGAGGTGGCTCTTCCAGAAACACCGCGGAACCGGCTTTGCCGGGCCGCTGGTGTTGCCCCCTTGAGGGGGTCGCGCGAAGCGCGGCGGGGGTGCTTCCTTACTTGCGCGCGGCGACAGCCTTCTCGGCCTTGGTCACGAGGTCGGCACCGATCTGGTTCTTCCACTTGTCGTAGACCGGGCGCGTCACCTTGACGAACTCGGCGCGCTGCTCCGGCGTCAGCTCGGTCACGGTCACGCCCATGTCGCTGAGCTGCTTGATCAGCGGCTTGCCCGGCTCGACCAGGCCCTTGCGGGCCAGCGCCTTGCCTTCCTTGCCGGCGTCGATGGCGGCCTGCTTGACGATGGCGCGGTCGGCCTCGGTCCAGCTGGCCCAGATGTCCTTGTTCACCACGAAGATCAGCGGATCGGCCACGTAGCCCCAGAGCGTGAGGTGCTTCTGCTCCACGGTGGGCAGCTTGGCGGCGAGGAACACCGACAGCGGGTTCTCCTGGCCATCCACGGCGCGGCTGGCCATGGCGGGCTGGGCGTCGGCCCAGCTCATCTGCGTGGGGTTGGCGCCCAGCGCGGTGAAGGTGTCCAGGAACAGCGGCGAACCCACCACGCGGATCTTCAGGCCCTTGAGGTCGGCCGGGGTCTTGATGGCGTGCTTCGAGTTGGAGATCTCGCGGTAGCCGTTCTCGCCCCAGGCCAGCGGCACGGCGCCGGCCTTTTCGATGTCCTTGAACAGCTGCGTGCCCACTTCGCCGGTGGTGAGCGCGTCGATGGCCGCGAAGTCGGGCATCAGGAAGGGCATGGAGAACAGGTTGAGCTGGCGCACCTGGGGCGACCAGTTGATGGTCGAGCCCACGGCGAGGTCGATCACGCCCTGGCGCAGGCCACTGAACTCGCGCGTCTGGTCGCCTTGCAGCAGCGACACGCCGGGGTACAGCTTGATGTTGATGCGGCCCTGGGTGCGCTCGCGCACGAGGTTGGACCAGATCTCACCGCTCTTGCCCCAGGGGAAGGCCGTGCCCAGCACCAGCGACATGCGGTACTCGGCCTTGTAGGCGCTGGTGCTCTGGGCAAAGCCCTGCGTGGTCACGGCCAGCGCGGCGGCGGCCAGCGTGGTGGTCAGGAAGGTGCGCAGTTTCATGAGTTTGTCTCCTTGGTTGAAATGGAAAATCAATAGCCCAGTCGGGCAGGCAGCCACAGCGCGAGCTGCGGGAAGGCGATCACCAGCACCATGACGAGGAACATGGCCAGCAGCATGGGCCCGACCCAGCGGATGGTGGACTCCATGCGCACCCCGGCGATGCGGCACGAGACCATGAGGTTCACGGCCAGCGGCGGCGTGAACTGGCCCAGCGCGACCTTGAGCGTGAGGATCACGCCGAACCACACCGGATCCCATTGGTAGTGCTCCATGATGGGCATGAGCAGCGGCACGAAGATCAGGAAGATCGAGATGCCGTCGAGGAACATGCCCACGGTGATGAGCAGCAGGATCAGCAGCGAGAGCACACCGTACTCGCCCAGGCCCGAGTTCACGATGGCGTTGGCCACCGGGTCGATCACGCCCAGCGTGGACAGCGAGAACGCGAAGATGCCCGCCAGCGAGACCACCAGCAGGATGATGCCGGAGAGCTCACCCGCTTCGCGCAGGATGGGGAACAGGTCGCGCACCTGGATCGTGCGGTGGATCACCATGCCCACGAACAGGCCGTAGAACACCGCGACCACGGCCGCTTCGGTCGGCGTGAACCAGCCCGCGCGCATGCCGCCCAGGATCAGCACCGGCGCGGCCAGGCCCCACAGGGCTTCGCGCAGGCTCTTCCAGAACGGCGGGCGCGGCATGGCGGCTTCGAGCGCGCCCATCTTGTGTTTGCGCGCCAGCCACACGGCCGGCACGATCAGCGCGATGCCGGCCAGCACGCCGGGCACCATGCCGGCGGCGAACAGCGCGGGCACCGAGGCGCCAGGCACCAGCACCGAGTAGATGATGAAGGCCACCGAGGGCGGGATCAGGATGTCGGTGGCGGCGGCCGCGCCGACCACGCTGGCCGAGAACGAACCCGGGTACCCCGCGCGCGCCATGGCGGCGATCATCACGCCACCCACCGCCGCCGCGTTGGCCGGGCCCGAGCCCGAGATGCCGCCGAGGAACATGGCCACCACGATGGCCACCAGCGGCAGCATGCCCGGGCCGCGCCCGACGATCGCGACCGCGAAGTTCACCAGCCGCAGCGCCACGCCCGAGCGGTCGAAGATGGAGCCGACCAGCACGAACATGGGAATGGCCAGCAGCGGGTACTTGCCCAGGCCGGCGTAGAAGTTCTGCGGCACGGCCAGCAGGCCGAACCACTGGGTGTTGAAGTCGGCCATGGCGATGGCGGCGGCGCCGGCCAGGCCCAGGGCCGCAGCGATGGGCACGCCGGCGAACATGGCGCCGAGGAAGAGCAGGAAGAGCAGCGCGGCGATCATGGCTGTTCTCCGGCGCGGCGCAGGCGGTTGAAGCGGCCCAGCGCGCGCAACGCGATCGCCAGCGAGAGGATGGGCAGCCACATCGAGTACCACCACTGCGGCAGGCCCAGGCCCGGCGAGACTTCCTCGTAGATGTAGTGGTCCCAGACCATGCGCACGCTCAGGCCCGCCATCAGCAGGAACAGCAGCACCATGGCCATCGCGCCCCACAGCGCCAGCCGGTGGCGGCGGCGCGGGGAGCCGGCGTCGGCGAAGAACTCGATGCGGATGTGGCGGTGCCGCGCGACGGCGGCCGAACTCGCCACCAGCGTGAGCACGATCATGAGGAAGATCGAAAACTCTTCGGTCCAGGCGAAGGACTGGTCGGTGAAGTAGCGCGCGATCACGTTGCCGAAGGTGATCAGGGCCAGCAGCGCCATCGAGATGACGGTCAGCCAGTCTTCGATGCGCAGCGGCACCCGGGTGTTTTCATCGTCCGGGTTGGCGGGCGTGGCGGCATCGGCGTCGTCGGCGCGCGCGTCGCGTGGGGGGTCGGTAGGTGCGGACATGGGATGTGGGAACGGCAGGCCGGCGGCCCGGCGGCCACGGCGAAAGAGCCAGGGATCATAGACGTTTTCCCCTTTTGACCCCTGTCCTGCGGGTGCCACCTCCCCATGAAAAACGGCACCCGAAGGTGCCGTTGCCATCAAAGTTGAAGCGCTCAGCCCAGTGGAACCGGCACGAAGATCTGGCTGCCGTCGCGCTGGATCAGCAGCGCCAGCGACTTGGTGGACTTGCCCAGCATGGCGCGCACCTGCTCCACGCTCTGCACCTTGGCGCCGTTGACCGCGAGCAGCACGTCGCCGGGCTGCACGCCGGCCAGCGCCGCCGGACCCTGGGCGTCTTCGACCACGAGGCCACCGTCCACCCCGACTTCGCGCTTCTCCTGCGGCGCCAGCGGGCGCAGCGCCAAGCCCAGGCGGCCCTGGTCGGCCGCCTTTTCATCGCCGGCCGTCTTCACGGCCTTGGCCGCGGCGTCGCCCAGTTGCGCCGTCAAGCTCACCGGCTTGCCCTGGCGCCACACGTCCAGCTTCACCTTTTCGCCGGGCAGGGCCTGGCCAATCAGGGCCGGCAGGTCGCCCGAACTCACGATGGGCTGGCCTTCCATCTGGCGGATCACGTCGCCCACCTGCAGGCCGGCCTTGGCGGCCGGGCTGCCCGGCTCCACGCTGGAGACCAGAGCGCCTTCGGGCTTGTCGAGCTGGAAGGACTCGGCCAGGGTCTGGTTCACCTCCTGCACCGAGACGCCCAGGCGCGCGTGGCTGGCCTTGCCGTGCGCCACGATCTGGTCCTTGACCTTGAGCGCGGTCTCCATGGGAATCGCGAACGACAGGCCCTGGTAACCGCCGGTGTGGCTGTAGATCTGCGAGTTGATGCCCACCACCTCGCCGCGCGCATTGAACAGCGGGCCGCCCGAGTTGCCCGGGTTCACCGCCACGTCGGTCTGGATGAAGGGCACGAAGCTGTCGTCGGGCAGCGAACGGCCCTTGGCGCTGACCACGCCGGCGGTCACGCTGTTCTCGAAGCCGAACGGCGCGCCGATGGCCAGCACCCACTCGCCCACCTTCAGGTCCTTGGTGCTGCCCAGGGGCACCACGGGCAGGTCCTTGGCGTCGATGCGCAGCACCGCCACGTCGGTCTTGGGGTCCGAACCCAGCACCTTGGCCACGAACTCGCGGCGGTCGGTGAGCTTGACGGTGACGCGCTGCGCGTTGCGCACCACGTGGGCGTTGGTCAGCACCAGGCCATCGGCGCTGATGATGAAGCCCGAGCCCTGGCCGCGCGAGGGCGCTTCGGGCGCGCCGCCCTGGCCCGGACCCTGGAAGCGCTTGAAGAATTCGAAGAAGGGGTCGTTGGGGTCGATGCCGGGCGGCAGGCGGTTCTGCGCCTGCTGGCCGTCTTCCGGCCCGGCCTTGCCGATCACGCTGATGTTGACCACGGCCGCGCCGTGGCGCTGCGCGATCTGCGAGAAGTCGGGCACGGCGGCGGCCGTCACCAGGGGCGCGGACTGGGTGACGACCGGTGTGGCCGCCGTGGCATGGGTACCGGAGACCAGCCCCACGCTGGCGCCGCCGACGATGCCCGCGGCCGCCAGGGACAGCACCAGGCGCGTCGCGGTGAGAGACAAGGTTTTCATGAGAGCTCCTTCAGCAAGGACAGGTTGAACATGTCCTTGAATATGGGCCCTCAGAGTTAGACGGTTCTTAAAGGCAGCCGCACCGCGATGCGCAGGCCGCCGAGGCGGGGCGAGCGGTCCAGCGCCAGCGCGGTGCCGTGCAGTTGCGCGATGGCGTTCGCGATCGCCAGACCCAGCCCGCTGCCGGTGGCGGTCGAGCCCGGCACGCGGTAGAAGCGGTCGAGCACGCGCGCGCGGTCGGCCTCGGGAATGCCGGGGCCGCTGTCTTCCACCAGCAGCACCAGCTGGTCTTGGTCGCGCCGCACCGCCACGTCCACCGTGCCGCCCTCGGGCGTGTACTTCAGCGCGTTGTCCACCAGGTTGCCGAGCAGGATGCGCAGGGGCTCGGCGTGGCCGTTCACCTGCCCCGCATCGGCCTCGCCCAGGCCGAGGTCGATGCGGCGCGTGGCCGCCAGCGGCGCCGCGTCGGCCACCACCTGGGCCGCGAGTTCGGCCAGCGACACGGGCTGCGCCGGCTCACCGCTGGAGGGCTGGGCCTGCTGGCGCGCGAGCACCAGCAGCTGCTCCACCAGCCGCGTGGCGCGGTCGATGCCGGCCAGCAGGCGCTCCGTCGCCAGTTGGCGCGTGGCGTCGTCGGGCGCGCGCTGCAGGCCCTGCACCTGCAGGCGCAGCGCGGCCAGTGGTGAACGCAGCTCGTGCGCGGCCTCGGCCACGAAGTTCTTCTGCGCGTCGAAGGCCTGGCGCACGCGGCCGAACAGCAGGTTGAGCTCGTGCACCAGCGGGCGGATCTCGTCGGGCAGGCCGGCTTCGCTCACCTCGGCCAGCTCATCGGCCTCGCGCGCGGCCACCTGGCGCCGCACCCGGGCCACGGGCGCGAGCGAGGCGCTCACCACCGCCCAGGCCACCAGCATCAGCAGCGGCGCCATCCAGGCGATGGGCAGCACGGTGCGCCAGGCCAGCGCGCGCGCCATGGTCTGGCGCGGCCGCAGGTCCTGCGCCACCTGGATCACCTGCGTGCGCGACTGCATGGAGTAGACACGGTAGGGCTTGCCGTCGACCTCGATGTTGGAGAAGCCCAGCACCGCGCGCTGCGGCAGCGCCGCGCCCGTGCCCGACTGGAACACGCGCAGACCTTCCTGCGTCCAGACCTGCACGAAGAAGTCGAATGCCTCGGCCGGCAGCGGTGGCTCGTCGCCCGGCGGCGCGGGCAGACCCGGTGGCATCACACCGGCGCGCAGGGCCTGCGCCATCTGCTCCATGTGGTAGTCGAAGATGCCGTCGGCCTCGGCGCGCGCCTGGCGGTACACCACCGCCACCTGCAGGCCCGCCGCGAGCACGATGGCCAGCAGCAGCAGGCCGATCAGGCGCGCGCGCAGCGAATGCGTGGCCAGGCGCTGAAGGTTCATGCCTTGGGCACCATGTAGCCCACGCCGCGCACGTTCTGGATCAGGCCGGCACCGAGCTTCTTGCGCACGCCGTGGATGTAGACCTCGACCGCGTTGCTGCACACGTCGTCCTTCCAGCCATAGAGCTTTTCCTCCAGCTGCGCGCGCGAGAGCACGCGGCCGGGCCGCGCGATCAGCGGTTCGAGCACGGCCCATTCGCGCGCCGAGAGCACCACCGGCTCGCCCTGCGCCGTCACCTCGCGCGTGGCGGTGTTGATGCTCACGCCCAGGTGCTCGTAGACCGGCTCGGCCCGCCCCGAGGCGCGGCGCAGCAGCGCGCGGATGCGCGCGAGCAGCTCGTCGAGGTCGTAGGGCTTGAGGATGTAGTCGTCGGCACCGGCGTCCAGGCCCTGCACGCGCTGCTGCACCGAGTCGCGCGCGGTGGCGATGAGCACCGGCACGCGGTTCTTGCGGGCCCGCAGTTCGCGCAGCACCTCCAGGCCGTCGCGGCGCGGCAGGCCGAGGTCGAGCAGGATGAGGTCGTAGCTCTCGGCCTGCGCCGCCGTGGCGGCCATCTCGCCGTCGCGCACCCAGTCGACCGCGTAGTGCTCCGCCCGCAGCAGGTCCAGCACCGCCTCACCGATCATGGTGTCGTCTTCGACCAGCAACAGCCTCATGGCAATGCACTCTCCAGGTCCGTGGGTTGTCGAACACCCCGGCGGGGCGCCCCGCGTCCATGGTGCGGGGCTTGGCTTAGGCCGATCTTAGGCGCCCGCGAGCAGCTTCTTCAGATCGCCCGCCAGCGCGGCCGCGCCGCTGCCGTAGCGGTTGTACAGGCGGATGCGACCCTGCGGGTCGTACACGTAGCTGCCGGCCGAGTGGTCCATGGTGTAGCTCGTGGGCGTGGGGCCTTCGACTTTCTTGTAGTAGATCTTGTAGCTCTTGGCCAGCGCGGGCAGCTCGCCCGGCGCCGCGTAGAGGGCCAGGAAGCTCGGGTCGAAGCTGGCCACGTACTGCTTCATGACCTCGGGCGTGTCGCGCTCCGGGTCCACGCTGACGAACAGGCCCTGCAGGCGTTCACCGTCGGCGCCGAGCAGGCGCTTGGCCTCGGCCAGCTCGGTCATGGAGGTGGGGCAGACGTCGGGGCACTGGGTGAAGCCGAAGAAGATCACGACCGCCTTGCCCTTGAAATCGGCCAGGGTGCGCGGCTGGCCGTTGTGGTCGGTGAGCGAGAAACCGGTGGCGTAGTCGGCGCCGGTGATGTCGATGCCGGTGAACGCGGCCGGGGCGTCGGCCTTGTCGCTGCAGGCGGTGAGGGCCACGGTGCCCAGGCTCAGGGCGAGAAGTTGTCGACGGTTCATGACAGAGGGCTCACAAATAGTGATCAACCAGCAGCGCAGCAAACAGCACCGCGAGGTGGATCAGGGAAAAACGGAAGGTTTTGCGCGCGAGCGCATCGGAGTAGTTGCGCCAGAGCGCGAAGGCATAGCCGCAGAAACCGATGCTCAGCACCACCGCGACCACGAGGTAGATCCAGCCGCTCATGCGCATCACGAAAGGCATGAGGCAGGCGGCGAACAGCACGAAGGTGTAGAGCAGGATCTGCAGGCGCGTGAACTCGGAGCCGTGCGTGACCGGCAGCATGGGCAGGCCGGACTTGCGGTAGTCCTCCACCCGGTACAGGGCCAGCGCCCAGAAGTGCGGCGGTGTCCAGAGGAAGATGATGAGGAACAGGATCAGCGCCTCGGGCGACACCACGCCGGTCATCGCGGCCCAGCCCAGCACCGGCGGCATGGCGCCCGAGGCGCCACCGATCACGATGTTCTGCGGCGTGAGCGGCTTGAGGATCACGGTGTAGACCACCGCGTAACCCACGAAGGTGGCGAAGGTGAGCCACATGGTCAGCGGGTTGACCCAGAGGTAGAGCACGGCCGAACCGGCGACGCACAACACGGCCGAGAAGGTGAGTGTCTTGCCGTTGGTGAGCTGGCCCTTGGCGGTGGGGCGCCAGGCGGTGCGCTTCATCTTCGCATCGATGTGCTGCTCGACCACGCAGTTGAAGGCCGCGGCGGCACCTGCCACCAGCCAGATGCCGAAGCAGGCGATGGCCGCGAGCTGCACCTGGGCCCAGGTGGGCGCGCCGGGAACGGCCAGCACCATGCCGATGAGGGCGCAGAACACGATGAGCTGGATCACGCGCGGCTTGGTCAGCGCGTGGTACTGGCGCCAGACCGAGGGCAGCGCGGCGGCAACAGGAGGGGTGGGCGCGGTGCTCATCGGATCGGTGTGGACAGGTGCAGGGAAGTGGCGGACGAAGCGGCATCGCGCTGGCTGGCGCGGCGCGTGCCGCAGAGCGCGCCGGTGAGCACGATCACCAGCGCGGCCGCGCCGCCGGTGTGGCCCACGGCGGCCAGCAGCGGCCAGTCGAGCACCACGTTGGTCAGGCCGCTGGCGAACTGCCAGGCGGCCAGCAGGAGCAGCGCGCGCGCGGCGGGTCGCATGCCGTCCACCGACCACAGGCGCCAGCCCAGCCAGAGCATGGCGGCCAGCACGAGGTAGGCCATGAGGCGGTGCACGTAGTGGATGGCGGTCAGCGCGGGAAAAGTGATGAGTTCGCCGGTGTGGTTCTGGCCCAGCTCGCGCCAGAGCGTGAAGCCCTCGCGGAAGTTCATCGCCGGCCACCAGCTGCCCTGGCAGGTGGGAAACTCGCCGCACACCAGCACGGCGTAGTTGGTGCTGACCCAGCCACCGAGCGCGATCTGCAGCCACAGCAGCACGAACACCGCGCCCAGCGCCCAGTGCAGGCGGCCCGGCAGCGGCACGGGCCCGGCATGGCCCGGCTCGGCCAGCGCGTAGCCCACCGACTGCGCGCGCAACAGCGCGAGCAGGCCCAGGCCCCCGAGCAGGTGCAGCGTGACGATGGCGGGGAACAGCTTCATGGTCACGGTGAGCGCGCCGAACGCGCCCTGCAGGCAGACCCACACCAGCGTGACCAGCGGCCACACGTAGGACACGCTCAGGCGCCTGCGCTCGACCCAGCTGACCATGGAGAGCACCAGGATCAGCACGCCCACGGCGGTGGCGAGGTAGCGGTGGATCATCTCGATCCAGGCCTTGGAGAAGGTGACCGGGCCGTGCGGCATGGCTTCCTGCGCGGCCGCGATCGAGGTGCTCGCGCCCACCGGACTCACGCTGCCGTAGCAACCTGGCCAATCGGGACAGCCCAGGCCGGAGTCGGTGAGGCGCGTGAAGGCACCGAACAGCACGAGGTCGAAGGTGAGGAAGAGCGTGATGAGCGTGAGCACCCGCAAGCGGTGCGCGGGCGGTGCGTGGCGGTTGCGCAGCCACACCCAGGCCAGCGGCCCGAGCGCGATCACCACGCCCAGGAGCATCAGGCGCGCCACCGGCGCGAGGTCGTACAGGGGTTGGGCGTCCATGTCAGTTCGCGGGGCGACCTTCCTTGTCCCAGGACGAGGAGGCGCGCAGCAGGCGGTCCAGGTCTCGCTTGGCCTGCTTGGGGTCGAGCTTGGCGGGGAAACGCATCATCCAGTTGCCCAGCGGATCGACGACGTACAGGTGGTCCTCGATCTTCTGACCGGGCGCGGGCTGCAGCCAGCCGGCCACGGCCTGCGGGTCCACCTGCAGCACAACGGCGGGGGCCGTGGCCTTCTGCAGTGGCTCGGGCAGCGCGGCGTCCCCGGTGCGCAGCCAGACCCAGTCCAGCCGGTCCTTTTCGCGGCCCAGGGTTTCGCGCAGCTGGCGCTGCAGGTACAGGTGCTCCACGCAGGCGTCGTTGCAGGCGCTGTCGGCCACGCTCACGAGCAGCCACTGGTCCTTGAGGCTGCTCATGGGGACGGCGCGGCCTTGTGCGTCGGTGCCGGTCCAGGCCGGCAGCGGGCGCTGGGGATCGATCAGCTCGCCGTAGTTCTGCCGGCCTTCGGGGCGCACCACGTAGTACATGAAGTACGACGCGATGACCGGCGCGGCGCACACCAGCATCAGGCCCAGCATCTTCCAGCGGCCCTTGCGCGTGCTGGCCGCCGCGTCCGCGCTGGCCTGGTCCAGTTGCGGCAGGCTGTGCACGGTCAGGGTCAGGGGTTCATCGGGCGTCTGTGCCATGGGATCTGCGCTTTCGGCGGGGGGAGAGGATTTGGAACCAGAGATAGAGGAAGCCCGCGAGGGCACACAGGGCGAACCACTGGAAGGCATAGCCGTGGTGCTTCTGCACGTCGATCGCGACGCGCGGCCACTCGCGCAGCAGGCCATCGGCGGCGGCATCGGTCTGCAGCACGGACACCGCCAGCAAGGGCAGCCCGGTTTCCTGCGCGAACGCCGCAAGGTCGATATTTTGCCGGATCACCCCCGTGCCCGCCGCGCCGAGCTCGTATAGCTTGCCGGGCGGGGGGGCCAATCGGCCTTCCAGCCGCACCAGGCCCGCCGGGGTGGGGACCTCGGGCACGCGGTTGCGGTCGGTGAAATCGCGCGGCACCCAGCCGCGCTGCACCAGCACCACGCGCTCGCTGCCCTCGAGCCGCAGCGGCGTCACCACGAAGAAGCCCACCCGCGTGTTCATCTGCCGGTTGTCCAGGAACACGGTGCGCCCGGGCACCCAGGTGCCGCTCAGGCGCACGGGGCGGTGCACGCCAGCCGTGGCATCGGCGGAATCCAGAAGTTCTTGCGTGTCCCAGGCGGCCAGCCCGCCGCGCTCGTTGATCTGCGCCTGCAAGGCCAGTTTCTGCGCCGCGCGATCGAGCTGCCACAGGCCCAGCGAGGCGGTGGCCGCCATGGTGAGCGCGGTCGCGGCGGTCACGATCCAGAAACGCCAGGTGGAGCGCTGCATGGTCAAGCCACCCTGGCCCGGGCACGGATAATGGAGCGCATGAAGTACCTGGTCATCGCGGCATTCGTTGCCATCATTGGAAGTCTCGCCGCCGCCCTGGTGTACATGATGCGCGGCGGCAGCGACACCGAGGAGGACGGCACACCACGCAAGAACCACATGGCGCGCGCGCTGGCGTTTCGGGTCGGTTTTTCCATCCTGCTCTTCGTCGTGGTGCTCATCAGCTACCTGATGGGCTGGATCCAGCCCACCGGCCTGCCGCTGCGCGGCTAGAACCGTCGGGCCCCTTCAGCAAAAAAGCGCCGGAAGGCGCTTTTTTGTGGCAGTTGCCCGAGGAAGGTGGACGCACCACCCGACCCAATCACATCCAGTAGACGAGGATGTACAGGCCCAGCCACACCACGTCCACGAAGTGCCAGTACCAGGCCGCGCCTTCGAAGCCGAAGTGGCGCTGGGCCGTGAAGTGACCCTTCTGCAGGCGCAGGGTGATGAACAAGAGCATCAGCATGCCGACGAACACGTGGAAGCCGTGGAAACCGGTGAGCATGAAGAAGGTGGAGCCGAACACGCCCGAGGAGAGCTTGAGGTTCAGGTCGGCATAGGCGTGGGCGTACTCATAGCCCTGCACGAACAGGAAGACGATGCCCAGCAGCACGGTCACCCACATGAAGGCGATGGTCTTGCCACGGTTGCCGACCTGCAGCGCGTGGTGGGCAATGGTCAGCGTCACGCCCGAGGTCAGCAGCAGCGCGGTGTTGATGGTGGGCAGCCAGAACGGGCCCATGGTCTGGAAGGGCTCGACGATGCCACCGGGCGAGGCGGTGGCACCGGCCTGCAGGCTGGGCCAGACGGCCGAGAAGTCGGGCCAGATCAGCGCGTTCTCGATGTTGCCCAGCGCCGGCACGGAGTGCGTGCGCGTCCACCACAGGGCGGTGAAGAAGGCGCCGAAGAACATCACCTCCGAGAAGATGAACCAGCTCATGCTCCAGCGGTACGACAGGTCGATCTTGTGGCCATACATGCCGCTTTCGCTTTCACGCACCGACTCGCTGAACCACTGGAACAGCACGAACAGCCAGAACACCAGGCCGAACGCCAGCGAATACGCGCCCCAGCCGTGGCCGTTGATCCACTGCCCGGCACCCAGGATGACGAAGAAAAGGCCGATGGCGGCCATCACCGGATGGCGCGAGGGTCCAGGGACGAAGTAGTAGGGCGTCGTGCCGTGGGTTGCTGCTGACATGCTCACTCCTGTTGTGCTTTCGCTTGTATCTAATGTCAAAAATCAAAAATCGTCTCGGGTCGCCGTGTCTCAGCCGACGACCCAGTTCACCACCACGATCAGCACCGCCACGAACAGGATCGCCATGCCCACGCCCACCGCCATCAGGTGCAGCGGATTGAGCTTGGCGATGTCCTTCTGGTAGTCGGCGTTGCGGCGCACGCCGAGAAAGCCCCAGGCCACGGCCTTGACCGTGTCGATGAAAGAGCCCTTGCGTTGATGAGCAGGTGTGGGTGTGGTCATACGTCCCCCGTGGGTTTGAGCGTGGCCGGGCTTTGGGCCTGCGGCGCGTCATCGGTCGGCGCGGCCGGCACCTTGCCGCCCACCTCGAAGAAGGTGTACGACAGGGTGATGGTGGACACGTCCTTGGACAGCCGGGGATCGATGACGAAGGCCACCGGCCATTCTTTCTTCTCTCCGGCCTGCAGGGTGTACTGCGTGAAGCAGAAGCACTCGAGCTTGTTGAAGTGCGCGGCCGCCTGTTTGGGGGCGTAGCTGGGCACCGCCTGTGCCGCCATCGTGCGGTTCTGGATGTTCTGGAACTCGTACATCACCGTGGTGAGCTCGCCCGGATGCACCTGCAGCGAGCGCACGGCCGGCTTGAAGTGCCAGGGGCCGCGGGCGTTCGTGTCGAATTCGACGGTGATGGTGCGCGTGCGGTCCACCTGCGTGTTCGCAGGCAGGCTCGCGGCACCGGGCACACGCAGTTCCGACACCGCCAGCACGTTGATGCCCAGGGCCTCGCAGATATGCCGGTAGATCGGCACCAGCGCGTAGCCGAACGCGAACATGCCCAGCGCGATCACGCAGAGCTTGCCCACCATCTTGAGGTTTTCGCGCTGAACGGCCATGGTCAGAAGCCCAGCAGGAAGCGTTTGCCCACGAAGCCGAGGAAGAACACCACGGCCACGGACGCGAGGATCAGGCCCAGGCGGCGGTTGTTCTTCTTCTGTTCGGGTGTCATGACGTTGGCAGACATGGCGTGAAAAGGCTTAGCCGATCACCTTGGTGGCGGTCGCGTCGAGCTTGGGCGGGTTTTCGAAGGTGTGGAACGGTGCCGGCGACGGCACTTCCCACTCCAGGCCCACGGCGCCTTCCCAGGGGTTCTGGGGGGCCTTCTCGCCCTTGCCGCGCATGGCGGGCACGACCACGGCCAGGAAGAAGTACACCTGCGCCAGACCGAAGCCGAACGCGCCCACCGAGGCGATCGCGTTGAAGTCGGCGAACTGCATCGGGTAGTCGGCGTAGCGGCGGGGCATGCCGGCCAGACCCAGGAAGTGCATCGGGAAGAAGGTGATGTTGAACGAGATCATCGACCACCAGAAGTGGATCTTGCCGCGCGTTTCGCTGTACATCACGCCGGTCCACTTGGGCAGCCAGTAGTAGATGCCCGAGAACATGGCGAACAGCGAGCCGGCCACCAGCACGTAGTGGAAGTGGGCCACCACGTAGTAGGTGTCCTGCATCTGGATGTCGATCGGCGCGACCGACAGGATCAGGCCGGTGAAGCCACCGATGGTGAACACGAAGATGAAGCCGACGGCCCACAGCATGGGGGTCTCGAAGGTCATCGAGCCCTTCCACATGGTGGCGATCCAGTTGAAGAT
>QFCS01000411.1_pt1 | contig 91127 bp, 87 predicted proteins | sample 3576561 | NCBI WGS metagenome assembly QFCS01 | reverse complement strand
CTGCTCGGTTACAACCAGTCGGTCGCGAGCGCGGTCGGGTTCATCGCGCTCGCCGGCGTCGCCGCCGAGTTCGGGGTCGTCATGCTCATCTACCTCAAGCATGCGCTCGCCGATCGCGGCGATGGCGACATATTGGCCGCGATTCGCGAGGGCGCGCTGCTTCGCGTCCGGCCGAAGGCGATGACCGTCGCGGTGATCCTCGCGGGCCTGTTCCCGATCCTCGTCGGGACCGGCACCGGCTCCGAAGTGATGAGCCGCATCGCCGCGCCGATGATCGGCGGCATGCTGACCGCGCCGCTGCTCTCGATGCTCATCATTCCCGCCGCCTATCTGCTGATGCGCAGGCGCGCGGCCCATCCCGTTCAACCCGAAGGAGAAATGACATGAAGAATTTGACCGCCATCGCACTGGGCATCGCGCTCAGCGCAGGACTTGCCGGCTGCGGCAAGCAGGGCGAAGCGCCGAAGACCGAAGAAAAGGCCGCGATGGCCGATGACGCCGGAACCATGGCGATGCCCGCCGAAACCAAACATGGCAAGGGCACGGCGACCGTGACCGCAATCGATAGCGCGAAGGGACAGGTCACGCTCGATCATGGCGCGATCGCCGAACTCGAATGGCCGCCGATGACGATGGGCTTCGCCGCAAAGCCCGAGCTGCTGAAGGACATCAAGGTCGGCGACAAGGTCGCGTTCGAGCTCGACTGGAACGGTAAGGCCGGGACGATCACCAAGCTCGACAAGGCGCCATAATATCCGCCGGCGCGCGCGGCGAAGCCAGTCGTCGCGCGCGCCAGCCCCTTCCTTCCCCGAACCCGGATGCGTCCGGTCGGATCGATCAATCGGTCTGGAGCGCGAGTTCGGTGCCCGCGATCGCCTCGATCACCCGGCATTCGGCGGCCCGGCCGCCCTCGCAGGAGGTCGCGACCTCGGTCAGCGCCGAGCGCAAGGTTTCGAGCCGCGCGATGCGGATGCCGATATCGGCAAGATGCGCGCGCGCGATCGCCGCAGCCTCGCCGCAATCGCGGTCGGGCTGATCCGAAAGCGCCAGCAGCGAGCGGATTTCGGGGATCGAAAAACCGAGCTGCCGGCCGTGGCGGACGAAGGCGAGCCGCCGAAGGTCGGCCGCATCATAGCTTCGCCGTCCCGAAGCGGTGCGCAGGGCTTCGGGCAGCAGCCCGATCTCTTCATAGAAGCGGATGGTGTTGACCTTGGTCCCGGTCTCCCGGGCAAGGTCGCCGATCGCGAGCCGCTTGGTCATATTATGCTTGATCCTCCAGTGACTGGAGGATGTATAGGCGGTCCTCGTCCGAAGTTGAAGGCGGCAAAGCGAAGAGCGCGCCACCACCATGGAGTGAAGACGCGATGGCGGAGGGATCCGAGAACGGCGACGGCTGCGGCTGCACGGGAGACCCGGTGCGCGCGGAAAAGGACCCGGCCTATCGCCGTGCTCTTTGGATCGTGGTTATCCTAAATCTCGGCTTCGGCGCTATCGAGATCGTCGGCGGATTCATCGCCAACAGCCAGGCGCTGAAGGCCGACTCGCTCGACTTCATCGGCGACGGCACCATCACGCTGGCCGGCCTCGTCGCGATCGGCTGGACGGCGCTCGCCCGCACCCGCATCGCTCTTGCCCAAGGCCTGTTCCTGCTGACGCTCGGGCTCGGCGTCATCGGCGTCGCGCTGTGGCGCGCCCTGACAGCGGTTCCGCCCGAAGCCGAGCTCATGGGCGGCATCGGCTTCGTTGCACTGCTCGTCAATCTCACCTCGGCGGCGGTCCTCTCGCGGTTTCGCGAAGGCGACGCCAATGTCCGCGCTGTTTGGCTGTTCAGCCGCAATGACGCGGTCGCCAATGTCGCGGTAATCATCGCTGCGGGTCTCGTCGCATGGACCGGCCAGGCCTGGCCCGACCTTGCAGTGGCCGCCATCATTGCAGCGCTCTTCCTGCATTCGGCCTATGAAATTCTTCGCAGCGCGCGGACCGAGCTGCGCCAACTGTCGGAACAAGGGATTCGTGGTCAGGCTTGACCCTGTAGTTGCTACAGGGTGCATAAGGCCGGCGAATCGACGCAAAGGGAAATGTCGCGAGCATGCTGGATCGACGTCAAGCTGCCGGCCTGATCGCCGCCGAGATGACGCATTACCGGGCCGCGCGGCGGGCCGGCGATTATCCCGCGGCCTGGCGCGCGCTCGAGCGCGCGCACATCGTTGCGCAGCCCTTCTTCGGCATTCACCTGTCGTCGCATGGCCACATGCTCGGTTTCGCGATGGCGCTCGGCGACTGGCGCGAAGCGGCGGGGCAGATTTTCCGGCTGGCCCTCGTCCCTCTGGGATCGCTGACGGGCCGGATCCCGGCAGGCAATAGTGGGCGGGCGCGGGTCAGCGCGTTCCAACCCATGGCGATTCCATCCGATCTGGCCGCCGCGATGTCACGCCGCGACAAACAGATGACGGGTCGATAGGGGGCTTTATGGCTGGTGCGATGATGCGACTGCTGGTGATTGTGGGCGTGCTGCTTTGCACCCTGCAATTCTGTGAGCCCGCGTCCGCGCATATTGCCGATCAAGGCACCGCCTATTCGCTGGACAGGGACGGCGGCAAGCAAGTGCCGGGCGAACCGGCAAAGAAATTCGCCCATAGCGGCCATCATCATTGCCCCATGGCGCCGGACCAGCATCAGACGGTCAGCGAAGCCCCGCTGGCCCCGGCGCGTGGGCCACTATTTGCCGCGCCGGTCGTGCAGCGACCATCGCGCGTCCTGCCGCCCCTTCTCGACCCGCCCCTCGCCTGACGTCTTGACGCGCTCGCGCATTCGCGCGGCGATCTATCGGCTCAATCGAGGATGGAATTATGTACAGGATCGTTGTTGCCCTCGTGGCAGCCACATCGTGCGTTGCGATAGCGCAGGCACAGGAGGTCGGCACCGAAAGCCGGCAGATATCAGGACCGCTCCTGACGCTCGACGAGGCGGTTGCGCTCGCGGGCGGCAGCGCGCCCGCGGCGGAAGCCGCAGCGGCGGACGTTGATGCCGCAAGCGCAGCCCGCCGAGTCGCGGGGCTGCGCCCCAACCCAGCGCTTTCGGTCGAAGTCGAGAATTTCGTCGGCACCGGGCCCTATAATGGCGTCAATGGCGCCGATATCACGGCAAGCGTCGCGATCCCGCTCGAACTCGGCGGCAAGCGGCAGGCCCGGATCGCGGTTGCCGATGCGGCGGCGCACCGCGCGCAAATCGCGCAGGCGATTGCGCAGGCCGATATCCGGTTCCAGGTCACCGAACTCTATATCCAGGCCTCGGCCGCCGAAGTGCGTGTCGCGATTGCCGAGGACCAATATCGTATCGCCGGCGACACGGCGCGCGCCGCGACCATAAGAGTGCAAGCGGGGCGCGCCTCGCCGCTCGAACAAGAACGCGCCGAAGTCGCGCGCCTGACCGCCGAAACCGAGGCCGAGAAAGCGCGCCGCCTCGCCGATGCCGCGCGCGCCAGTCTCGCGCGCCGCATTGGCCGCCCGGTCACCGGCCCGCTCGATGTCGCGGTACTCGGCGGCCCCGGAAGCGGCACCATGGGTCCGCCCCGCCCTGTATCGGCGGCTGGCACGCTCGCGCTGGCGGCGGCCGATGCCGACCTCGCCACCGCGGATGCCGGCGTCGAACTGGCGCGTTCGCAGCGCGTGCCCGATCTTACCGTCGGGCCGGGCGTTCGCCGGCTCGAAGCCACCAACGATGTCGCTGCGGTGTTCAGCGTCTCGGTGCCGCTGCCGCTGTTCAACAACGGACGCGCCGCGGTCGACCAGGCGAATGCCGAACGGCGGCGTGCCGACGCGCAGCGCCGCGTCACCGCGCTCGATATCGAGCAGAAGATCAGCGACGCCGAAGTCGAGGCTGCCAATGCGGCCGCGGCGGCGCGCGTCGCGAGCGGCCCCGCTCTGTCCTCGGCCATGGAAGCCGCGCGCATTGCGCGCATCGGCTACCGCGAGGGCAAGTTCGGACAGCTCGAACTGCTCGATGCCGAACGGACGCTGACCGAGATGCGCTCCGCGTCGATCGAAGCCCTCGCCTCCTATCAACTCGCCAAGGCCCGGTTGGAACGCCTGACGGCTCCCGCGCCGCTCGAAGGAAATTGACCCGATGACTATCACTATCAACCGAAAGCTGCTGCTCGCCGCGACGCTGCCGCTGTTCCTCGCCGCCTGCGGTGGCGGCGAGACCGCCAAACCCGCCGACGAGCATGGCGAGGAAGAGGCCGGCCATGCCGACGAGGGCAAGATCACCCTCACCAACGAGCAGATCAAGATCGCGGGGATCGCGCTCGGCAGCCCGACCATCGGCAGCGCCGGCGCGCTGCAATTGCCCGCAACGATCGAAGGCGATCCGCAAGGAACGCAGGCCGTGTCGGCCGCGATCGGCGGGCGGATCGTCGCGCTCAACCGCAATCTCGGACAGAGCGTCGGCCGTGGGCAGACGCTTGCGATTGTCGAGAGCCGCGAGGCCGCGCAGCTCCAGGGCGAGGTGCAGGCCACGCGTGCCCGATTAGCGCTTGCCAACTCCAATCTCGCACGCGAGGAGCGGCTGTTCGCACAGCGCGTGTCGCCCGAGCAGGATGTGATTGCGGCACGCACGGCCGCGACCGAAGCCAGGATCGCCTATCAACTCGCGCAGCAGCAGGTATCCGCCGCAGGGGGCGGCGGCGGCCAGCTCAACCGGATTGCCATTACCGCGCCGATTTCGGGCCAGGTAATCGCGCGCAGCGTGGTGCTCGGTCAGACGGTTCCCGCCGATGCAGAACTCTATCGCATCGCCAACCTCTCGAGCGTTTCGCTCTCGCTGAACCTCCAGCCCGCCGACGCCGGTCGTATCCGGCCCGGCGCCGTCGTCTCGGTGAGCGCGCCTGGACGCCAGGCGACCGGCAAGATCAGCTTCGTCTCGCCCGCGCTCGATCCGGCCACGAAGCTCGTGCCCGCAATCGCGATCCTCGACAATCGCGCCGGCCAATGGCGCGTCGGCGAAGCCGTGACCGCCTCGGTCGCGCTGGCTGCGAGCGGCGGCGTCGGCTCGATCAGCGTTCCCGCGACCGCGATCCAGACCGTCGAGGGCAAGAGCGTCGTGTTCGTGCGTACCAAGGACGGGTTCGAGGCTGTCCCCGTGGTGCTCGGCGACCGCGCGGGAGCCAATGTCATCGTCCGCTCCGGGCTCAAGGGCACCGAGCAGATCGCCATCACCAACAGCTTTTCGCTCAAGGCCGAGATCGGCAAGGGCGAAGCAGGCGATGAGGACTAAGCCATGATCGCTCGTATCGTTACCTGGGCGGTCGAAAAGCGCTGGCTTGTCGTCCTGCTCACCGCCATCGCCGCCATAATCGGGGCGACAGCATTGTCGCGCCTGCCGATCGACGCGGTTCCCGACATCACCAACAACCAGATCCAGATCAACGTCCGCGCCCCCGCGCTCTCGCCCGAACTCGTCGAGAAGCAGGTCGCCTTCCCGATCGAGACCGCGCTCGCGGGGATCCCCGGCCTCGATCACACAAGGTCGCTGAGCCGCAACGGCTTCGCGCAGGTCACCGCGGTCTTCGACGATTCGACCGACATTTATTTCGCGCGCCAGCAGGTCGGCGAACGCCTCAACGAGGCAACCGAGAATATACCCGACGGGGTTCGCCCGGAGATGGGGCCGATCGCGACGGGTCTCGGCGACGTCTATATGTGGACGGTCCGCCTCGCGCACCGCAAAGACGATGCGCACAAGGCCGGCGAGCCCGGCCTCCAGCCTGACGGCAGCTATGTGACCCCCGAAGGCGAACGGCTCGTCACCGAGGCCGACAAGTCGACCTATCTTCGCACGACGCAGGACTGGATCGTCACGCCGCTCGTCCGGACGGTTCCCGGCGTCGCGGGCGTCGATGCGATCGGCGGCTATTCGAAGCAGTATCTGGTCGTTCCCGACGTGCAGCGCCTCGCCGCGCTCGACCTCAGCCTCACCGAGCTCGCCGAAGCCCTCGAACGCAACAATAGTGCGGTCGGCGGCGGCGTCGTCGAGCGCAATGGCGAAGGGCTCGCCGTTCGTTCGGACGCGTTGGTCCGCGACACCGCCGAGCTGGCACGCACCGTCGTCGCAACGCGCGCGGGCGTTCCGATCACGCTCGACCAGGTGGCGACGGTCCGCACCGGACAGGCGGTTCGCATGGGTTCAGCCTCTGAAAATGGCACCGAAGTCGTCGTCGGCACCGCGGTCATGCGCATCGGCGAGAACAGCCGGACGGTCGCGACCGCGGTCGCAGACCGGCTGAAGGAGGTAAACGCCTCGCTGCCGCCCGATGTCGTTATCGAGCCGGCGCTCGATCGTACCAAGCTCGTCAATTCGACGATCTGGACGGTCGGCAAGAACCTGACCGAGGGTGCGCTGCTCGTCATTGTCGTGCTTTTCCTGCTGCTCGGCAATTTCCGCGCAGCGCTGATCGCGGCGCTCGTCATCCCGATCACGATGCTGCTCACCAGCTTCGGCATGCTGCGCGCCGGCGTCTCGGCGAACCTGATGAGCCTCGGCGCACTCGACTTCGGCCTCATCGTCGATGGCGCCGTCATCATCGTCGAGAATGCGCTGCGGCGCATGGCCGACCTCCAGCATCGCCACGGCCGCATCCTGACCGTCCAGGAACGTCTCGCGACCGTTGCATCGGCCGCGCGCGAGATGGTGCGACCGTCTGTCTACGGGCAGGCGATCATCATCCTCGTCTATGTGCCCTTGCTCACCTTGAGCGGGGTCGAGGGCAAGACCTTCATCCCGATGGCGCTGACCGTGATCATCGCGCTCGCTTTCGCCTTCATCCTCTCGCTCACATTCGTCCCCGCCGCGATCGCGATCTGGCTTTCGAAGCGGGTCGAAGAAAAAGAGGGCCGCATCATGGCGTGGCTGAAGCAACGCTACGAGCCGGGTCTCGACCGCGCGATTAGCAAGCCCAAGATCACCCTCGGCGCGGGCATCGGGGGGTTCGTCATCGCGATCCTCGCCTTCTTCTCACTCGGCCAGGTCTTCCTGCCGCAGCTCGACGAGGGAGATCTCCTGATCCAGGCGTTTCGCGTGCCCTCGACGTCCGTCGAACAGAGCCAGGCCATGCAAGTGCCGATCGAGCGGATGCTCGCAAGGCAGCCCGAGGTCGCGATCGTCTTCTCGAAGACCGGCACGGCGGACCTCGCGTCCGATCCGATGCCGCCCAACGCGACCGACAATTTCGTGATCCTCAAGCCTCGCAAAGAATGGCCCGACCCAAGCCTCCCCAAGGCCGAACTCGTCGAGCGGCTGGAGAAGGAACTGAACAAGATCCCGGGCAATGCCTATGAGATCACTCAGCCGATCCAGATGCGCTTCAACGAGCTGATTGCGGGCGTGCGCGGTGACATTGCGATCAAGGTCTATGGCGACGACTTCGACGCGATGAACGCGACCGCGCAGCAAGTCGCCGCAATCTTGCGGAAGACCGAAGGCGCGAGCGACGTGCGCGTCGAAGAAACCGAAGGTCTCTCGATGCTCGACATTCGGGCGAACCGCGACGCGATGGCGCGGCTCGGCGTCAGCGCGCGTGACGTGCAGGATGTCGTCACCGCAACGATCGGCGGCCGCGAGGCCGGCACGATCTTCGAAGGCGACCGGCGCTTCCCGATCGTCATCCGGCTGTCCGACGCGCAGCGCGCTGACCTGTCGGTGCTCGAACAGGTACAGGTCCCGGTGGCGGGCGGCGCCTTCGTGCCGCTTGCGAGCGTCGCCGATATCCGTATCGTCGAGGGACCGAACCAGATCAGCCGCGAAAACGGGAAGAGGCGCGTCGTCGTCCAGGCCAACGTCCGCGGCCGCGCGATCTCCGACGTCGTGGCCGACGCCAAGGCCGGCATCGCTAAGGATGTTCGCCTCCCCGCCGGCAGCTACCTTGAATGGGGCGGCCAGTTCGAGAATCTCGCCTCCGCACGCGACCGGCTTCAGCTCGTCGTCCCGGCCTGCTTCATCCTGATCCTGCTGCTGCTCTATGGCGCGCTTCGATCGTCGCGCGATGCGGCGATCGTGTTCACCGGGGTTCCGCTGGCACTGATCGGCGGCGTGCTAGCACTGTTCCTGCGCGGGATGGACTTCTCCATCTCGGCAGCAGTCGGGTTCATCGCGCTCTCGGGTATCGCGGTGCTCAACGGCCTCGTGATGGTGTCGTCGATCCAGGAACTGATGCGCTCGGGCATGGCGCGGGCCGAAGCCGCAAGGCAAGGCGCGCTCATGCGCCTTCGCCCCGTCGTGATGACCGCGCTCGTCGCCAGCCTCGGGTTCGTGCCGATGGCGCTCGCGACCGGCGCGGGCGCCGAAGTGCAGAAGCCGCTCGCGACGGTGGTGATTGGGGGACTGATCTCGGCGACCCTGCTCACGCTCTTCGTACTTCCGACCCTCTATGCCCGCTATGGCAGCCGGGAAGCCGACCTGCGGGAAGATCATTTGCAGTACGACGACAGCCTATCTGCGAGCACCCCCTAATGATCAGCACGACAAGACGCGCGGCACGCAAGGCTGCGGTTCTGTTGAACCGGCGGGCGACCATGCTGCTCGCTGGCGCCCGGGCGCCGATTCTCGACGACTTCGTGAACAGGTTGCCACATTGCCCGGCGATTCACATCGTAAGGGATCAGAATTCTAAAAATCTGGATCCAGGTCCAGCCCGGAACGGATGAGGTGCTCGTCACCGGAAGCGCCCAACGAGCCGGGACGAGCAGAGTCGTAAACCGCGGGCATCTTCACGCTTCCGCCGACATCGTCGGTGGAAGCGAGTCGATCATCGCAGACGCGCGCTAGACCTGTCCGATTTCCCCGTGCGTTAGATATTCCGCCCGGTTCGGCGTATCTATACCGATTTGAACATCTATCTGCTCCGCAACCGCTTGGCTGGAGTGGGTGGAAATCGCTGCCGGAGAACATGACAACGTCCTCTTCCGCCTCGGCCGGGCAGCCGTTTCCGAAGGGGTCACGCCGTTGGCGTTCCACTCCAGCAATTTTGACGCAACCCAGCCGATCGGAGGGACCGACTCATTCTACTGCGCGCTTGGGCCCCGATCCGGTAGTTGCAGCACGCTAAGCGCCAATCCTTTCCTAGACACACCCGTCGGCTCGCCGTCATCATATTACGTCCTTATTACGCGAGACGAAATGCGGCTCGACGTAACGCGGCATATTACGCCGCCTTTTGGCGTAAGTGACTGGAATTACTAGGAAAACTGGAGCGGGCGAAGGGATTCGAACCCTCGACCCCAACCTTGGCAACTTCGATAAGCGGCTTTTCCATACTTTCCAAGGCTACGCCATACTACCATTTTTTCAACAGTTATTGATACTTAACCTCTCCTATTGTATCCTGCCGCTGGACGCAATTGGGCGCCACACGGAGACAATTTGGAGACAATACCCCTTCCGTCGGGCTTTGTCTCCAACTGGAGGATCACGATGCCAACCAGCAAGCTGACCAAGCGCGCGGTCGATGCGCTCGTGCCGCCGGCGAAAAAGCAGACCGTGCTTTGGGATACCGAGCTGAAAGGCTTCGGCGTGCGCGTGCTGCCGTCCGGCCTCAAGACGTTCATCGTCCAGTATCGCAACGCCGAGGGCATCAAGCGCCGCATCAATATCGCGCGCTATGGCGTGCTGACGGTCGATCAGGCACGCGACCAGGCCAAGCTCAAGCTGGCGGCCGTGATCGGCGGCGAAGACCCCGCCGATGAGGTTCGCCACGCGCGCAAGGGAATGACGGTCGAGGAGATGTGCGACTGGTATCTGACCGAGGCTCGGTCGGGCAACATCCTCGGCCGCAAGAACCTGCCGATCAAGAAATCGTCGCTCGACATGGATGAGAGCCGCATCAAGACGCATATCAAGCCGCTCCTGGGCAAGCGGATCGTCAAGCATCTGACGATCGCCGATGTCGAGCAGATGCAGACCAATGTGAAGGACGGGAAGACGGCGAAACCGCGCAGCGGCGGCCGGGGCGGCATGGCGACCGGCGGCGCCGGTGTGGCGGCGCGCTGCGTCGGCACGCTCCAGGCCATCATCGGGCATGCGAAGCATAAGGGCCTGCTGGACGCTCACCCGACGCAGGGAGCGAAGAAGCTGGCCGGTAAGAAGAAGACCCGGCGCCTGAGCGTCGCCGAGATAGTGCTGATGGGTAAGGCGATGGCCTATGCGGAGCGCAATGGCGAGAACCCAGTCGCCCTCGGTGTGCTGCGCACGCTGTTGCTGACCGGATACCGCCGGGAGGAAGGTCAGGCGATGCACCGCGCTTGGGTCAATGGAGCTGGTGGCTATGTGGCGTTCCCCGACACCAAGGGCGGCGCGCAGATTCGGGCGATCGGCCCTGCGGCCGTCAAGGCTGTCGAGAGCCAGCCAGTGATCGTTGGCAATCCGCACGCCTTCCCTTCGGAGGTCGGACGGGGGCCGTTCACCGCAGTCAGCGCCTGCCTCCAGCGGATTGCCAAGCTGGCGGGGATCGAGGGTATTACGCCGCACACACTGCGCCACACCTTCGGCAGCGTAGCCGGCGATCTCGGGTTCTCGGAGCTGACGATCCGCGCAATGCTTGGTCACGCCTCGCAGAACGTCACCCAAGACTACATCCACATCGACGAGGCACTCAAGCTCGCCGTGCGGCGAACGTCCGACGAGATCGAACGGCTGCTTGCGGAGGGCGCGGCTAAATCGAAACAACTCCAGCTTGCGGCATGAACTTCGGCGAGCCGCTCGACCCGAGCAAAGGGCATGTGTCGATGCCATCAAATGACAGCCGCTGCAATTCGACAAACATGGCCGTTAAACCTTTCAGCGTGTCGTATTCTCGACATAGTGGCAATATCAGCATAGACGACGCGACGTGACTGAGACCCGCAAATTCCTTGGCCGGCATCATTGGCTGTGCGCGTTGCTTCTGGGCGCCACGCTGATCGTAAAAGCCCTGGTGCCCGCAGGTTTCATGCCGGTCGCCTCGAATGGTGTGATCCTCGTCCAGCTCTGCTCGGGTCAAGGGCCGCAGACGATCGCCTTGGAGTTGCCGGGCAAGACCGGCGAACATGACCATGGGGAGCACAAAAAGGCGGAAGCGCCCTGCGCCTTCTCCGGTCTGTCCTCGCCCACACTTGCCGCGGTCGATGCGCTTCTTCTGGCGATCGCGATCGCTTTCATTCTCGCGACGGGTTTTCGCCTTCCGCCGCGCATTGTCCTCTGGCGCGGTATCTATCTTCGTCCGCCTGCGATTGGGCCGCCCTCCGCCTGATTCACTCAACATTTCCGCGTTGAACGGCGCCCTATCGGGCGTCCCATGTGAATCAGGATTCCGACATGACGAATTTGCTTTTTGCCGCGCGGCGCGCGGCACCTGTGGCGCGTGCTTCCGCCGACGCTGTCGCTTTCAAGACCCGGCTGGCACGCGATATTGCTGCCCCCGCCTTCGTCGCAGCGCTCGCCTGCTGCCCGCTCTCGCCAGCCTATGCGCAGGACGGCATTGCGCTGCCGGAGGTCGACGTGGACTCGGCCAGCGAAGCGCCATCGACGGGATCGGGCGAACGGATCTCCTCATCTCGTCTCCGCAGCCTTCAGGCCGGCTCGAGTGATACGGCCGCCATTCTTCAAAGCGTGCCTGGTGTCAGCGGCTTCGGCGCCGGTGGCTTTTCGACCCTGCCGGTGATCCGCGGCCTTGAGGCGCAGCGCCTGACCGTGCTCGTCGACGGCGTGGCGATCGCCTCGGCCTGCCCGAACGATATGAATCCGCCCCTGTCCTATACCGATCCGCAGACGGTGGGTGCGATCGACGTCATTACGGGCGTCTCGCCGGTCAGCTATGGCGGCGACAGCATCGGCGGAATCATCCGCGTCGAGAGCGCTCCGCCCCGCTTCGCGAAACAGGGCGACACACTGCTGACAGGTGAAATCTCGGCCTTCTATCGCAGCAATGGAGATGGCTTCGGCGGTTCGCTTTCGGTGACGGCCGCGAGCGACAAGATCAGCCTGACCTATAACGGCTCCTTTACCCAGGCCGACAATTTCAAGGGCGGTGGATCGCTGGGCATCGTCCGGTCGAGCGAATATGCAAAGACCGATCACAGCTTGAGCCTGGCCGCTCAGGTTGGCAGCGGGCTGGTGGAGCTGAAGGGCGGCTATCATTTCGCGCCCTACGAGGGGTTTCCCAACCAATATATGGACATGACGTCCAACAAGTCCTGGTTCCTGAACGGGCACTATGCGGGCGTCTTCGATTGGGGCAATCTCGATGTGCGGGCGAGCTGGCGCGACACCGACCATGCCATGAACTTTCTTGCCGATAAGGGCGGGACGGCAACCGGCGGAATGCCAATGAACACCGAAGTCCATAGCGCCGGATACGCGGTCCAGACCGAAATCCTGCTGGGCGGCGGCGGAATGCTGCGTCTCGGCAATGAATTCCAGCACCAGTGGCTCAACGATTTCTGGCCGCCCGTCGCAGGTAACATGATGATGGGGCCGAATGCGTTCATCAACGTCAACGGGGGAAAGCGCGATCGTCTCGGCACATTCCTCGAATGGGAAAAGAGCTGGGATCGCGGCTTCACGCTGGTCGCCGGCATCCGCAACGATAAGGTGTGGATGAATACCGGGACGGTTGCGCCCTACGGCACCGGCATGATGCAGATGGCCGACGTGATGGCGGCCATCGCGTTCAATACAGCCGACCGCAAGCGGCACGATAGCAATTGGAGCGGCACGTTGCTTGCTCGATATGCGCTCTCGCCTCATGCGGAAATCGAGTTCGGCTATGCCCGGAAGGTGCGTTCGCCGAATATCTACGAACGGTATAGCTGGGGCCGCGGCAGCATGGCGAGCCGGATGATCGGGTGGTTCGGGGACGGGAACGGCTATGTCGGCAACCTCGCGCTTCGCCCGGAAAAAGCGGATACGCTGAGCGCTGCTTTGTCGGTTCATGGCGGCGGCAAGGATGGCTGGTCGCTGAAGATCGCGCCCTATTTTACCCATGTTGACGACTACATCGACGCCGTGAAGCTGGCGGACTTCACCGACATGATGGGCAATCCCACCGCTTTCGACCAGTTGCAGTTCGTCAACCAGAAGGCGGAAATCTACGGCATCGACCTGTCGGCCGCCGTCCCGCTCTGGTCTTCCTCATCGGCAGGGACCGCACGACTGACCGCGCGCGCGAGCTGGCTGCATGGCGAGAACCTGATGGACCATGGACCGCTCTATCACCAGATGCCGCTCAACGCAGCGCTGGGGCTGGAACATAGGATCGGCGGACTGGAAACCCGGATTGACCTGACCGTCGTCGGCGAGAAGGATCGGATCGATCCGACCCGCAATGAGCCGCGAACGGGAAGCTATGCGCTGCTTGACGTCCAGTTGGCCTATCGCATCGACAATGTGCGATTGACACTCGGCGCGGACAATCTGTTCGACGCGGCCTATTATGCTCCGCTCGGCGGCATGTCGCTCGGGGATCTGAAGGCGACCGGCGTTCTTCGCCCGGTCCCGGGCAGGGGGCGGTCGGTCAACGCGGGCGTCACGATCTCGTTCTGACGACAATGCGTTCGGAACGAACATTCATGAGGCAAGGCGGGGGGACAGGCGATGGCCCGTCGCCCGCCTTGTCGCAGCGTTTGGGCGCGGGTCTGGCTGCTGCATCGTGCTGCCTGGCTTTGCTGGTAGCTTTGGACGCCAATCTCTCGGGCCTGATGTCGTCGGTGTCGCGCCGGGAAGTGAGCAGCTTGACGCTGTTCACGCCATCGCCGCCGCTTCCCGTTGAGCCGCCTTCTCGGCCGCGCGAGGTCAACCGGCCACCGGCTCCGCGATCTGGAAAGGCAATCGTTTCAGCGGAAGCGAGGGACCAGGCGGCCGCTCCGCGGCCATCGCCGGTGGGCGCATCGCCCTCATCGGCGTTGCCACCGACGCCCATGATGCCCTCCATTGCCGGGCCGTCGCGGACCAACATTACCGTCGATCCTGCGCCGGCACCTGACGACAAAGCCGAAAGCGTGCTTGCGTCCTATCAAGCTCAACTCTGGGCACGAATTGCGGCGCGCAAGCCCAAGGGGCTAAACCTGTCCGGCATCGCCATGGTGCGATTTGCCGTCGATCGCGCGGGCGAGCTGATTTCCGTCGAGCTTGCGACATCCAGCGGAAACGCAGCGCTGGATCGTTTGGCGCTCCGGACAGTGCGCAATGCTGGTCCCTTTACACCGCCTCCGGCAAAGGCGGAAAGGGACCAACTCGTCTTCTCGATCCCCTTCAGCTTTCATTGAGGACGCTGAGCGGGCGGCACGTCCTCGATCGTCATCATGGTGACACGCACCCTTTCCAGAAAGGATACGTGGCTGTCGTCCCCGGCCTTGATGGCGGCCTGTGCTTCATCGACAAGCACTTGTCCGGCTCGCGGCCCATGTTCTTCGAGAAGCGCCTGCGCGGTCATGATTTCATCGGTCAGGATTGCCTCATTGCCCGCGTCGCCCGCTTTCAGTCGCAGCGATAGTTTCTTTCTATCCATTATGTCATCCTCCCCCAGATATGCCGATCACGCGCTGGCGCTCACCAGCCAGGCCTTGGCGCCCATGCGAACGCCGTCATCGTCGCGGTTGCGCTCGAATAGCGCGGCAAGATCCCGCTGAATGGCCTCACGCACCTCTGCGCCGCTCGGCCGAACGAGATCGCCGATGTGCATCCCGTCGAGCACGAAGCGCGCGGCGCTCTCGGCATCGCTACCGGGTCCGCCAATGCGCTGATCGCCGGTCCAGACGTCGAACTGGATTTCGGAGAATCCCGCGCTTTGCAGAAGGTCGATCACATAGTCCTGTTCGGCCAGCGCGAATGGCCCCGGCGCACGCGGCTGAGGCGTCGGCAAGTCGATATGCTCGCTGATAACCCCCATGATGCTGCGCTGCCAGGGATTCTCGGCGACGGGCGCCCAGACCGCAATGTCGAGCCGCCCGCCTTCGCGGAGCATCCGGCGCAGATTGGCGAAGGCAGGGTAGGGCTGAGGGAAGAACATCGAGCCGAAGCGCGAGAACAGCCGATCGAAGGGCGCTTCCTCCGGCATGGCTATCGCCGCATCGCCTTGCTCGAAGCGGATATTGGCGAGGCCTGCGCGCGTTGCCCGTTCGCTCGCAGCCGCCACGAGATCGGCCGATATGTCGAGGCCCAGCGCAAATCCGGTATTTCCGACGGCCGCGGCGATCTGCCGGGTCGTCCAGCCTCCGCCGCACCCGACGTCGACCACGGTTTCGCTGGCGGTATAGGCGGCCTGGGCTAGCAGCGCCTTGCCGATCGGCTCGATCATGCTTTCGAAACGGTCGAGCTGGGCGAGCCAGCGCGTGCCTGCCTGGCCTGCCCAATCATGCGCGGCAAGGCCGTCCAGATTCTCGCCAGCATCGTCCATCAAAGTCCTCCCATCATAGTTGCGAAAAATCAGTTCCAGATTGCGGCCGCGCTGCGCCAGAGCATGTAGGCCGCGACCACGAAGATCAGCACGGCGAAGATCGTATTGAGCGCGCCCTTGTGACCCGACAGCCGGTGCGAAAGAGCTGCGCCGACGATGCCGCCGACGATGCCGCCGCCGATGAACACGGCGGCAAGTCCCCAATCGACCAGCCCGGAAAAGGCGTAATTGAGCGCGGCCGTGAGGCCGAAGGCCGTTACCGCGACCAGCGACGATCCGACGGCATTGCGCATCGGCATACCCGTCGAAGCCATCAGCCCCGGCACGATCAGGAAGCCTCCGCCGATGCCGAAGAAACCGGAGAACAGGCCGGTGGCGCCGCCATAGCCGATGACCTTGGGCGCGTTCTCGCGGCGGCACTGGACGTCGGGATTGCCGGGATCGCCACGCTTTTTCAGCATCAGCGCGCCGACCAGGATCATCAGCAGCGCGAAGAGGAACAGCAGCTTCTGGCCGTCGAACGCCTTGCCAAGCGTCGATCCGGCATAGGCCCCCGCGACGCCTGCGGCCGCGAACATGCCCGCGCAGCGCCATTTGATCGTGCGCTGGCGGGCATGGGGAACAAGATTGGCGCCGGCGTTCGCCGCAACCGCGAGCGCGCTGGTGCCGATCGCGACATGGGGCGAGGCGACGCCGACCAGATAGACCATGAGGGGAACGGCGAGGATCGACCCGCCGCCCCCCACGAGGCCGAGCGTGAAGCCGACGAGCGAACCCGATCCGGCTCCGAGCAGATATTGGACAGATTCGAGTGTCATGGCCTTACAGCGTGTTGACCGGCAGCTTCAGATAGCTGGTGCCGTTGTCTTCCGGCTCCGGCATATGGCCGCCGCGCATGTTGACCTGAATGGACGGCAGGATCAGCCTCGGCATCCCGAGCGTCGCGTCCCGCGCCTCGCGCATGGCGACGAACTGGTCCTCGCTCACCCCGTCGCGCACATGGACATTATGCTCGCGCTCCTCGCCCACCGACGTCTCCCAGGCATAGGTGTCGCGCCCAGGGGCCTTGTAGTCGTGGCAAAGATGGAGGCCCGTCTGATCGGGCAGCGAGAGCAGGCGCCGGATGGACCGGAAAAGCGTGCGGGCGTCGCCGCCCGGGAAGTCCGCGCGGGCCGTGCCATAGTCGGGCATGAACAGCGTGTCGCCGATGAATGCCGCGTCGCCGATCACATAGGTCATGTCGGCGGGGGTATGTCCGGGGACATGCAGCGCGATCGCCTCGATAGACCCGACCCTGAAGCGGTCGCCGTCATCGAACAGGCGATCGAACTGCGAGCCGTCGCGGGCGAAGCGCGTGCCCTCGTTGAATATCTTGCCGAACACCTCCTGCACCGTGAGGATATGGCGGCCGATCGCCAGCGTGCCGCCCAGCTTCTCCTGAAGATAGGGCGCAGCCGAGAGATGGTCGGCATGGGCGTGCGTCTCGAGCAGCCATTCGACCTCGAGGCCTTCGCTCTCGACATAGGCGATCACCTTGTCGGCGGACGCGAAGGACGTGCGCCCCGAAGCGGGATCGAAGTCGAGCACGCTGTCGATAATCGCAGCCTTGGCGGTCGCGGGATCGGAGATAACGTGGGTCACGGTGAACGTGTCCTCGTCGAAGAAGCTGCGGATGACCGCGGGCCGCGCATTGCTCGCGGCCTCGACGATCCGGGCGGCTTCACGGATTTGCGGATCGGTCATGGCCTTGTCCTTTCATTCGATAAGCGGATGTGCCGGCTTCGCGCTAAAGGGGAGGGGCGCGCGAAGCCGGCCCGACCGGCTCAGAGTGTCTTCTTGCTGAAATACCAGTCGGTGTAGTCGTAGCCCTCGTCCTTGCGCGCCTTGGCGGCCTCGGCGGTCGCGGGCGGCGGCACGATCACGGGTTCACCGGGCTGCCAGTTTTCGGGCGTCGCGACCTTGTTCGCATCGGACGTCTGAAGCGCGGTCAGCAGGCGGACGAACTCGTCGACCGAGCGACCGTTCGACATCGGGTAATAGACCATCGCCCGGATGACGCCTTCGGGGTCGATCAGGAAGGTCGCCCGCACGGCGGAGGTGTCCGACGCGCCGGGATGGATCATGCCGAAGGCCCTGGCGACGTTCATCGACAGGTCGTCGATGATCGGGAAGGTGATCTCGACGCCGAACTTCTCCTCGATGCTGCGCATCCAGGCGATGTGCGAATGCACGGAGTCGATGGAGAGGCCCAGCAGCTCGCAATTGAGCGCCTTGAAGCGGTCGGCCGCCTTCGCGAAGCCCATGAACTCGGTCGTGCAGACCGGGGTGAAGTCCGCGGGGTGGGAGAAGAGGACGAGCCACTTGCCCTTGTAATCGTCGAGCGAGCGTTCGCCGTGGGTGGTCTTTGCCTCGAAGGCCGGCGCCGGTTCGTTGATCCGGGGCATCGAGGGGGCGGCCACGTCTGTCATTTTATCGTCTCCTGTGAGTGAGTGGGTGACAGACATTAGATACACACTTCTATTAATCGTGAGAACACGATAAACCTAATTCCTCTGATCGGATTTTTCAATCTTTTCCGAAAGCGGCGGCAAAGGCCGGATTCGCGGCGCGCGAAAGCGGGCGCACAAGCGCTTCAAAGCATCATTTAACCTAATTATAGGGTGATCCTGGCCCGAATCAGGCGGCGGCGAGAGCCTGTCTTGCCCATGCGACGAGTCGCGCGCGGTCCATCGCGCCCGCCTGCCGCGCAATCTCGCGGCCGCCCTTGACGAGTATTAGCGTCGGGATCGACTGGATGTGGTAGCGCCCCGCAATACCCTGCTCGGCCTCGGTGTCGACCTTCAGCAGTCGGACATGCGGCTCCAGTTCGGCGGCGGCCGCCTTGAACGCGGGCGCCATAGCTCGGCACGGCCCGCACCAGCTCGCCCAGAAATCCACGAGAACAGGCAGACTTCCGCGCCCCACGTGGCGGTCGAACGCAGTCGCATCGACGTCGACAGGCTGGCCCTGGAACAGCGGCATCGAGCATCGCCCGCAATTGGGCGCGGCGCCGATCTTCGCAGCCGGAACCCGGTTGATGCTCGCACAGACCGGGCAAACCACTAGCTGGGACTCGGACATGCGGACATCTCCTATGGAACGCTATCGCTGCTTAATCGTTTACCCGCATGATGTAACCGTGTAAGAAAGGGGGTTCAAGACTTGCCTCCCTTCAGGAGTAGGAAATTTGAATCCCAGCGCAAATGAGAGTGGCGTCTGTTCGCCGGTCCAGATCGGCGACGCCGCGCCCAATTTTCAGGCGCGCACGACCATGGGCGAAATGAGCCTGTCCGACTATCGCGGCCGCTGGGTGTTGCTGTTCTCGCACCCTGCGGACTTCACGCCAGTCTGCACCAGTGAATTCGTCGCGCTCTCGCGCGCCGGGGAGCGGTTCAAAGCTCTCAACTGCGCGCTGGTCGCGATTTCGGTCGACAGCCTCTATTCCCATCTCGGTTGGATACGGGCGATCCATGAGCATTTCGGTGTGACGGTCGGTTTTCCGATCGTCGAAGATCCCTCGATGGTCATCGGCCGTGCTTACGGAATGATCGCCGACGATGCGCCCGACGCAGCGACGCTCCGTGCGACCTTCTTCATCGACCCTGACGGCATCGTTCGCGCCAAGCTCTGCTACCCGGCCACCATTGGCCGATCGGTGGAGGAGCTGCTGCGCGTCGTCGCCGCGCTGCAAATGGTCGACAGCGACAATGTGGTCACGCCCGAAGGCTGGCGCCCCGGCGATGACGTGCTGCTCCCGCCCTATCAGGATCAGGATTCCGCGCTCGATGCGGCAGGCGATGCCTGCTGGTTCCACCGGACGCGGCCCGACAAGCACAAAAAGGCAGGCAAGTGACGACATTCACCGATAGCGAACTCGACGCGATCACCGACATTCTGAAGGCGCTCGGGCATGACGTGCGGCTGAAGCTCATGCGGACGCTGCTCGAGAATGGCGAGAAGTCGGTCGGTGAACTCGAAACCATGACCGGGATCGGCCAACCGGGCCTGTCGCAACAGCTTGCCATCCTGCGCAAAGCGGAGCTGGTGCAGACGCGCCGTGATGCTAAGCTGGTCTTCTACAGCCTCGCGCCGGATGCGCTGGAAAGCACGGCAAAACTCCTCTGCGCCTTGTCGGGGATTTCCGCCAACGATGTGCAGCCCGGGGTGAAAGGCGCCGTGTCGCGCGCACGGGGATCGGCTGCAACCTTCGCCCGGATCTTGTGATCGCGCGTCATTGATAGGCTGGGGGACATCGGATCGGCCGCTTCGTCCCGCGACACCGGCCATCATAGGAGACGCAGGATGACGCAGGATTCCGGCAACGGCGCAAAGCCTGACGATCCAAAAGAGAAACCGCCCAAAGCGGGCCGCAAGAAGCCCGGTGCGGGCAACACCGGGAAGAGCGGCAAACCCAATGAAGCCGCACCGCTCGATCCGGTCGAGGAAGCGGGCATAGAGTCTTTCCCGGCGAGCGACGCTCCAAGCTGGACGCCCTGAACCGTGGCTGGTCTGATACGGGCCACGGCCCTCGTATCGGCGGCAAGGCGGCTGTTCCGGTCCAGCGAAGCCAGCCTGATCCTGCTGGCGGTCGGCGTCGGTATCCTTGCCGGCCTGCTGGCGTCGCTTCTGGGTAAAGCCGCCTGGATCATGCAATCGCTGCTCTACGGCCTCGGCACGGGCCTCCGGTTGAGCGGCCTCGTCTCGATTTCGCCCGCTCGCCTGCTGGCGCTGCCGATCGGCGGCCTGGTGCTGGGCGCGCTGGTGCTGTTCACACGTCGCAAGAAACGCACCTCGATCGACGTCGTGGAAGCCAACGCGCTTCATGGCGGACGGATTCCCCTGCGCGATACCACGATGGTCTGCGGGCAAACGCTGATCTCCAACGGCTTTGGTGCATCGGTCGGCCTGGAAGCCGCCTATGCGCAGGCCGGGGGCGGCATCGCCTCGCTGATCGGACAATGGCTCAATCTACGGCGCGGCGATCTGCGCGTGCTGGTCGGCGCCGGATCGGGCGCAGCGATCGGGGCCGCCTTCGGCGCGCCGCTGACCGGCGCCTTCTATGCTTTCGAGATCGTTATCGGCGCCTATACCCCGGCAAGCATCGCCCCTGTCGTGGCTGCGACGATTTCCGCGGTCATCACCGCCAGGACGCTGGGCGCAACCCCCTATCTGATCGCGGCGCAAAGCAGCCAGCATCTCTCGGCCGCGAACTATATCCTCTACGCAGGGCTGGGGCTGATCGCGGCCCTGCTCGGCATCGCCATCATGCGGCTCGTCTCGCTCGCGGAAGCTGGGGTTCGGCGCACCGCGATTCCCGAATGGCTGCGGCCCGCGGTGGGCGGCGCTATCCTGATCCCGCTCGCGCTCACGACACCGCATGTCCTTTCGGCGGGGCACGGCGCGCTGCATTTGACGATCGCCGGCAATATCGCACTGGGCGCCTTGATCCTGATCTTCGCGCTCAAGTCGCTCGCCTCGATCGTCTCCCTCGGCTTCGGATTCCGGGGCGGCCTATTCTTTGCCTCGCTCTTTCTCGGCGCGGTGCTGGGGCAGATATTCGCGCGCCTGTGGGCGTTCGTCCCCGATGGCATTCCCCTGTCGCCGATGGATGCCTCGCTGGTCGGCATGGCCGCGCTGGCGGCCGCGGTTGTCGGTGGCCCGATGACCATGTCCTTCCTCGTCCTCGAAGCCACGCATGATTTCGAGATCACGGCGGTCGTGCTGACGGCCACGCTCTGTTCGAGCACGCTGGTCCGCGAGCGGTTCGGCTATTCGTTCTCCACCTGGCGTCTGCATCTGCGCGGTGAGGTGGTTCGCAGCGCGCGCGATATTGGCTGGATGCGAACGCTCACCGCGCGGCGTATGATGCGGACCGCACCCGCCACCGCGTCGCCGGCGATGCCGGTGAAGGCATTCCGTGAGCAATTCCCGCTCGGCTCGACAAGCCGCGTGCTGCTTCAGGACGAACACGGTCGCTATGCAGGCCTCGTTCCCACGGCGGCGGCCTTCGCCGATCCGGGGCCGATCGAAAAGCCGGTGTCCGACTTCGCAATCCTCAAGGATGTTACGCTCTCACCGGATATGTCGATCGTGCCGATCATGGAGCTGTTCGACAGCAGCGCGGCCGACGATCTTGCCGTGGTCGATGCTCAGGGCCGGATCGTCGGAATGCTGACCGAGCGCTATGTCCGCAAACGCTATGCTGACGAGCTGGATCGGGCGCAGCGCGAACTTTACGGAGAGGATTAGAAGCGGCGGCCTGGGACATTTCCAACATTCAAGCCATGGATCAGAGAAGGCCCAACAATCGCAGCGTCAAAGCGGCCATGATCCCCAGCGCGATGAGCGATGCGGTGACGACGAAGATGACACGCGGACCCGCTGCTGACACGCTCTGCAAATCGACGCCCAGGCCAAGGCCCGCCATTGCGAGAATTGTGAGATAGCCGCTTAAATGATGCACCGGGGCGACCAGGGCACGCGGGAACAGTCCAACCGAATTAACAGTCGCGAGCGCGAGGAAGGCAATAATGAAAGGCGGCATGAGCTTTAGGATGCTGTGACGGTTCGGAGCCTTTGCGATCTCCGACCTTCGCCGTGTGAGAAGAAGCGACAGGCCGGTGACGACCGGACCCAGCATCAGGACGCGCACCAGCTTGACCAGCGTGCCGATCTGAACCGCGGCCGATCCCATCGGCCCTGCCGCTGCAATGACCTGGGGCACGGCATAAACGGTAAGACCGGCGAGGACACCCCCTGCAACTGCGGTGAGATGAAGATAAGCGGCGATGGCGGGGACGGCGATCACCACACCGATACCCAGCACGGCGGTAAACGCTATCGAGGTCGCCACATCATCACTTTCGGCGTCGATAACGGGAGCGACAGCGGCGATCGCGGAATTACCGCATATGGCATTCCCACAGGCGACCAGCAGCGCCATCTTTCCGGGCAGGCCGACCAGGCGCCCGATCACGAAGCTCACGACAATCGCACCGATGACGGTGCCGACGATCGACGCGATCAGAGGAAACCCGGCCACGGCGATCGCGCCGAAGCTGATCGTCGCGCCCATGATGGCAACTGCCAGCTCGAGGACCGTTCTGGCTGCGCAGTCGATGCCCGGCATGAAGCTGTGCGAAGGTGTCCAGACCGTGCGGACCATAGACCCCAGCAGAATCGCGATGACGAGCGATTCCAGCCAGGGCTTGCCGGTGGCAAGAATTTCCGAGCGCTCGAAGAGCATGGCGGCGCAAGCTACGCCCGTGCAGAGTACTAGGCCGGGAACGAGGCGGCGAATGGGAAGGGCAGCTTTCATGCTACCAAGTTCCTCTTTCCGTCCCATAAATCTAATTGATTGATTTTCTATATAGGATAAGCGATCTTTATCCTTATGACGTTAGAACAACTGCGGATATTCCTCGCCGTTGCTGACACGCTCAGCATGACTCGCGCGTCCGAGAGACTGCATCTCACCCAGCCAGCGGTCAGTGCGGCGATCGCTGCGTTGGAACAGCGGCACGCAACGCACCTGTTCGATCGGGTCGGCCGCCGCCTGGAACTCACCGAAGCGGGACGGCTGTTCCTGCCGGAAGCACGGTCCGTTCTGGCGCGGGCGGACGCCGCTTGCCGCGTGCTCGAAGATTTGGAGGGCTTGATACGCGGCGAGATCCGCATTGCGGCAAGCCAGACCGTTGCGACCTATTGGTTGCCGCGTCGCATGGCGCGCTTCGCGGCTCAGGCGCCGAACGTGCAGCTTCGCCTTCTGGTCGGCAATAGCGCGCAAAGCGCGGCGCGGGTCATATCGGGAGAAGCGGACATCGCCTTTGTCGAGGCAGAGGTGTCGGATGACCTCCTTTCGACCAGGATCGTGGGGAGCGACCGAATCGGCCTCTATGCGGCCTCCGGCCATCGCCTGGCCGGACGCACCTTGGATTCTGCCGATCTTGAAGCAGCCCAATGGGTCATGCGAGAGCCGGGTTCGGGGACGCGGAACCATGCGACCGCTGGCCTGATCCAGTCAGGCGTGGTCATCGACAGACTGCAAATCCTGCTGGAACTTCCATCGAACGGTGCGGCGCTTGGGGCGATCGAGGAGGGAGAGCTTGTTACCGCCGTTTCCGAGCTGGCGGCCGCCGCGCGGGTGGGAATGAAACTGATCGCGCCGCTGCAATGGGGACTCCCTCCACGCAATTTCACGATGCTTCTCCATCGCGCGCGCAGGCCAAGCAGAGCAGTCAAGGCGTTCCTGGCTGGCCTGGAACCCCCCGCCAGCTAGAAATTGAGAAAGTGCTTGTCGCCGGCGAGCGCCAGGAGCGTTCGTCGATGGCTGACAACGACAAGGCCGGTTCCGGTATCGCGAAGCCAGGTGTCGAGCCGACGTGCAAGCCGCGCTTCCGTCACCATGTCGAGGCCTTCGCTCGGCTCGTCGAGCAACAGCCACGGCTTCGCAGCGAGAACGGCGCGCGCGATGGACAGGCGCTTGCGCTGCCCGCCCGACAGGCGCGCACCGCCGTCGCCGACCCATTGGTCAAGCCCGTGCGGCATCGCGCGCACGTCGACCGCGAGGCAAGCCACTTCCAGCGCTGCCCAAAGCTGTTCGTCACTGAGGCCAGAGCGGGCGACACGCAGATTGTCACGCACCGTTCCCGAAAGAAGTTGGGCATCCTGCGGCGAGAGCGCGAAGGCCGCTCGCACCGTCTCAGGCGGCAGCTCAGAGAGAGGCTGGTCGTCAAGGCGAATGCCGCAATGCTTGTCGGCGGGCCGAATCCCGGCGAGCGTTTCGAGAAGGCTGGTCTTGCCGCTGCCGGATTGTCCCGCAATCCCCAGGCGCTCGCCAGCTTCGAGCCGCACATGCACACCACCTCGATCCAGGGCTATGCTCCCCCCGATCGGCCCGGGCGCACTCTCTGTTCGGATGGGAGCATTATGCGGCCCCGCCATCTCCTCCAATCGCGCGAGGGCGGCCGTCACCAGCGCGCCCCGCGATACACCCCGAACATAGCCGGACAGGGCCTCGATCGCGCCCGCCGATGCCAGCACGGCGAGCACCGTCATGGGCAAAGGGGCGTTGGAGATCGCGAGGACCGCGCCCATCGCGATACCTCCGCCAAAGGTCAGCCCAGCGTCGATGATCGCTTCGCCGCGCGCAAAACCGCGCCGTGCCCGGTCCAGCTCGGCCGTTTCGATGGCAAGGCTCCGCTCGATCGCGGGGGCCAGGTCATAGGCCAGGATTTCAGGCGAGGCCGACGCATAATCGACCATGCCTGCCTTCAATCGCGCCAGCGCCGCCGCAATGTCAGTGGCGGCGATCGTGAGCAAGCGGGGCGTCGCCAGATGCGCCCACAAGGCGAGGCCGGCGATCAGCGCCAGCAAGGCAAGGCTGGCCCAGGGACTGGCAAGCCATGCGAGGACAAGGCCGATAACCGCGCCGGCGAGGGCGGCGGGAAGCGCGGGCCTGCGGACCAGGCTGTCTTCGAGCGCGCCAATGTCCTGAACAAGCCGCGTCACGGTATCGCCCGCCGACACCGCCCGCACGTCGCGCACCGACAGGATGCGGTCGAACAGGCGCGCGCGGACCGTGGCGAGCGCCATCAAGGCTGCGCGATGGCCATAAAGGCGTTCGCCATAGCGCGCCGTCGTTCGAACGATCGCGAGCAGCCGGATCATCGCGCTCGGCACGAGATAGTTGAAGCCCTGCGCGACCAGCACCCCGCCAAGGCCGGCAAGCGCGGCGCCGGTGATGAACCATCCCGACAGGCCCAGCAGCAGGACCGCGGCGATCGTCGCGGCGGCGGCGAGCGCGCCAGCGATGCGGAAAGCGCGGCGCTCGGGGGCGATGGCTTCGGCCAGTAGCTGGTCCATATCCGCGCGGCTCATGCCAGCACCATTTCGCTATCGGCGATCGCGGCTAGCTCGGCGCTGTGCGTCACCACGAGGACCGTGCGGCCCGTGGCGGCCGAAGCCAATATCCCGGCAATGTCAGCCGCCGATCTCGCATCGAGATCCGCCGTCGGTTCGTCGAGCAGCCAGAGCGGTGCGTCTTTCAGAAGCACTCGTGCGACGCCGACGCGGCGGCGCTCGCCTCCCGACAGACCCGATCCGCGATGGTCGAGCGACAGGGACATGCCTTGCCCGCGCGCCTCGATCATCGGTCCAAGTCCGGCAGAACGGGCAGCGGCTTCAACTTCGGAGTCGTCGGCATCGGGGCGTGCAAGGCGGATATTGTCGGCGAGCGTTCCGGGGATGAACGCGACCGATTGTCCTGCCCAGCCTATATGGCCCGGAAGCGCGACGGCCGCCGCGTCTTGGCCGTCGACCAGAATCCGTCCCCTGCCGATGGGCGCAAGCCCCAGCAGCGCGTGGAGCAGGCTGGACTTGCCGATGCCGGTCGCCCCGCGCAGCGCGAAAATGCTGCCCGCCGCGACGTCCAGCGTGAACGGGCCGATGGCCGTCTCGCCATAGTCGATGACCACGCCGTCGAAGCGCAGCGCGGGCGGAGCCTCGATCGCAAAGCGTGAGGCAGACAGTGACAGGGGCGCGATGGCTTCCAGGCGTTCGACTGCGGCCTCTCCGACCTGCTTATCATGATAGGCAGCGGCGAGGCGGCGCATGGGGAGGTAGAATTCGGGCGCGAGGACGAGGACGAACAGGGCTTGTCCAAGGGTCAGCGTCTCAGGTGCGGGGAAAGGCAGGATGCCCAGCAGGTTGAAGCCGCAATAAAGCGCGACCAGCGCAACCGAGAGCGCGGCGAAGAATTCGATGATGGCGCTCGAGACGAAAGCGATCTTCAACACATCGACCGTGCGGGTCGCCACCTCGCGGGTAGCGTCGGTAAGATGGCGGCCGATGCGGTCCTGCGCGCCGAAACCGACGATCACAGAGAGCGCACGCACGCGGTCGACGAACAGACCGGACAGGCGGCTCAATGCGTCGAGCTGGCGGGCAGCGGCGCGCGCGGCCGCGGTGCCGGCGAGCGCCATGCCAAGCGCGAAAGGCACGAGCGTCGCCAGCATGATCGCACCGGCGACCCAGCTTCCGAAGGCGGCGGCAACCGCGATGACGAGGGGCGACGGGACCGCGGCGCGGCGGAGAGGCTGGAAGCGGGCATGAAAGCCGCCCAGGTCTTCGATCCGGTCGACAGCATCGGCCACAGCCTCGCCCAGCATTCGGCGATCTCCCGGCGCGGCGACTAGGATGCGGGGATAGACCCGGTTCCGCCAGCTCGTCTTGGCGCGGACGGCTGCGGCCTCGCCGGCGTCGGTTGCACCGATCTGTATCGCGGCGCGAAGCAAGCTGGCTGCGATCAATCCGCCGACGGCGAACATCAAAGCGCCATGATCGCCACGCGCGGCCGCCGCGACACCGGCAGCAAGCGCGCCCGCCATAAGGATGGCCGCGCCGCTATCGGCGGTCCAGAAAAGGGCTGCGCCCTGTCTATCAAATCGGTTGCTCATATACTCAGTTACGAGTAATGGCTAATCATAATCTTTTCAACCGACTCAAGGCAACCATGGAAGCCGGGCCGGAATGCAAGGAGTCTTGCCATGGACATGGCCGTGATCGAACTCTCCCGGCTGCAATTCGCGCTGACGGCACTCTACCACTTTCTATTCGTCCCGTTGACCCTCGGCCTCTCCTTCATGCTGGTCATCATGGAGAGCATCTATGTGATGACGGGCCGCGAGATCTGGCGCACCGTCACGCGCTTTTGGGGCAAGCTGTTCGGCATCAATTTCGTGCTCGGCGTCGCCACCGGCATCACCATGGAATTCCAGTTCGGCACCAACTGGTCCTATTATTCCCACTATGTCGGCGACATCTTCGGCGCGCCGCTGGCTATCGAAGGGCTGATGGCCTTCTTCCTCGAAGCGACCTTCGTCGGCCTGATGTTCTTCGGGTGGGACAAATTGTCCAGGCAGGCCCACCTCTTCACCACCTTCATGGTCGCCTTGGGATCGAACCTCTCGGCGCTGTGGATTCTGATCGCCAATGGCTGGATGCAGCATCCGACCGGCGCCCGCTTCAATCCCGCGACGATGCGGATGGAAGTCAGCGACTTCATGGCGGTGTTGTTCAACCCCGTCGCACAGGCCAAATTCGTGCATACGGTCAGCGCCGGCTACGTCTGCGCCTCGATCTTCGTGCTCGGCATTTCGGCCTGGTATCTGCTCAAGGGCAAGTGGGTCGCCGTCGCAAAGCGCAGCTTCATCGTCGCTGCCGCCTTCGGTCTCGCCTCGTCGCTATCGGTCGTCGTGCTGGGCGACGAGAGCGGATACGCGCTTACGGATAACCAGAAGATGAAACTCGCCTCGCTCGAAGCCATGTGGCACACCGAGCCGGCGCCTGCGGGTATCGCGATCTTCGGCATTCCAAGCCTGGAGGGGCGCGAAACCCGCTATGAAGTGAAGATCCCCTATGTGCTGGGCCTGATCTCCACGCGCAGCCTGACGGGCGAAGTCTCCGGCATTTTCGAGCTGGTCGCCAAGGCGCAAGGTCGCATCGAACATGGCATCAAGGCCTATGACGCGGTGGAGCGGCTGAAGGTCAATCAGAACGACATGGCCGCGCGCGCTGAGTTCGAGGAAGCCAAGGCCGACCTCGGTTATGCGCTGCTGCTCAAGCGCTTCGTCGCCGATCCGCGACAGGCGACGCCGGAGCAGATCGAGAAGGCGGCATGGTCGACCGTGCCCAACGTGCCCGTCATGTTCTGGGTCTTCCGCGTGATGGCCGCGCTCGGCTTCTTCTTCATCGCCTTCTTCGCTGCCGCCTTCTGGATGGCATCCGTCCAGCGTTTCGGGTGTAACAACGGCTTTTGCCGCACCTTCATGCGAGCGGCGGTCTGGATCATTCCCCTGCCGTGGATCGCTATCGAATTTGGCTGGATTCTTGCCGAAATCGGGCGCCAGCCCTGGGCGATCGACGGCGTGCTGCCGACCTTCCTCGCCGCCTCGAGCCTGACCGTCGCGCAGATCTGGACGACGATCGTCGGTTTCACGCTGCTCTACGGCACGCTCGCGGTCATAGAAGTGCGCCTGATGCTGGCTCAAATCCGCAAGGGGCCTGGAGAGCATCATGCGCCGGCGCTGGCGTCCCAGGGCGGCTACGCGCCCATTCCTGCCGAATAAGGAGATAAGGTCATGGCACCTCCCATCGACTATGAAACGCTCCGGCTGATCTGGTGGCTCCTGATGGGCCTCCTCCTGATCGGCTTCACCCTGACGGACGGCTTCGATCTCGGCACCGCCGCCCTCCTGCCGTTCGTCGCGAAGACCGATGCCGAACGCCGCATGGTCATCAACTCGATCGGCGCGACGTGGGAGGGAAACCAAGTCTGGTTCATCCTCGGCGGCGGTGCGATCTTCGCGGCATGGCCGTTCGTCTATGCGGTCAGCTTCTCGGGCTTCTACCTCGCGATGTTCCTCGTCCTCGCAGCGCTCATCCTGCGGCCCGTGGGATTCAAATATCGCTCCAAGAAACCCGATGCGGCATGGCGCTCGCGCTGGGATTGGGCGCTGTTCGTGGGCGGGTTCGTGCCTGCTTTGGTGTTCGGCGTCGCGGTCGGCAATGTGCTGACCGGGATTCCCTTCCGCCTCGATAGCGATCTGCGCTCCTTCTATGAGGGGAGTCTGCTGGGCCTGTTCCATCCCTTCTCGCTGGTCGCCGGCCTGCTCTCGGTCGCGATGATCGTCCTGCACGGCGCGAGCTGGCTCGCGATCAAGATCGAACGCGGCGCCGTCCACGATCGCGCCCGCACCTTTGGACAAGTCGCGGCGGGTGCCTCGATCCTGCTGTTCGCGCTCGGCGGGGTGATGATCGCCACCATGGGCTATGGCTTCCGCCTGACGCATGGGGCCGATCCACTCGGTCCCTCAAATCCGCTGCTGTCCGGAACGGTCGCGGCGCCGGGGGCCTGGCTCGACAATTACGGGACATATCCGTGGATGCTGATTGCCCCGATCCTCGGCTTCGCGGGGCCGGCGCTGGCATGGATCGGCATCCGCAAGGGCCGCGAGGTGCTGGCGTTCGGCGGCTCGTCGATCGGCGCGGTGGGCATCATCGCGACGGTGGGCCTGTCGATGTTCCCGTTCATCCTGCCCAGCTCGATCGACCCGGCCTCGAGCCTGACGGTGTGGAACGCCTCGTCCAGCCATGTGACGCTTTTCATCATGCTGGCGGTGACGGTCGTCTTCCTGCCGATCGTGCTCATCTACACGGCCTGGGTTTATAAGGTGCTGTTCGGCCGCATCACGCTGCGGGACGTCGACACCAACCCCGACTTCTACTGATAGGGACGACTGCGATGTGGTATTTCAGTTGGGTTCTGGGTGTCGGCCTCGCCGTTGGGTTCGGCATCCTCAACGGCATGTGGCACGAATTTCATTCCGAACCCGATGACGACGCGGCCGCCTGAAGGTCGATCTGATAATTAGCGTCGGCCCTCTCGCGCTGGCGTTGGAGCGGCTGTTCGCGGTCCTCGGAATTATCGCCTTCATGGCGACGGCGAACTAGATCGGCCGTCGCCATCGCAAGGGCACCGACAAAGCCGCATGGCGTGCTCGGAGCGCCTGCTGGCGGACGCCTACACACTTCGCACCATTTCCCCTGGAACGCGATCGGCCCGATCATCGAACGTATCCGCTGGCTTGGACAGCCCGCGCCGGGTTTCTATGCGCAGTTCGCGAAGCTCAGCTTGCTTCCGGACTCGTCCGAAGTTTCCACCCAAGCCACTTGATGGTGGACACACGTATCATGGCAGCCTTCAAACGCGATCTAATGCCATTTGGAAATATGGAGTCCTACTCCATCGTCAGGATGCGGTCAGGTTCGCCATGTAATCGGCTAGCCTGACAGTGGTCATACTGTCGGGAGATCCCCATCTTTCGATCAGGGCAATGATCGGTGAGCTTGATGGCCACAAGCCGAAACTCGCAAGTAAATCATCGCCGGATCACGAAGCGGCACTGGAATATTGGTTCAGGGCCATGCACCGGCTGGTTGGGGGGCGTGTCCCTCAAACCTTGAACTGGACCGAGGCGATGTCAGAAGTGGAGCAGGAAGGATGAGCGGAAGTCTGAAACTCGAACGTTATGGCGGTCTGAGCATCGCGCTGCATTGGCTGATGTTGTTGTTGATTGCGGCCGTTTACGCCTGCATCGAGCTGCGCGAATTCTATCCCAAGGGGAGCGACATCCGGGAAGGAATGAAGGCGTGGCATTTCATGTTGGGCCTGGCAGTTCTGGCCTTGGTCATGATCCGTGTGATCGCGCGCGTGGCGGGGACGACGCCTCGGATCACGCCCGAACCAAAGGCCTGGCAGAACTTTTTGGCGCGCGCCGTGCATCTGGCATTGTATCTGTTCATGATTTGCATGCCTTTAGCCGGCTGGCTGGTTCTAAGCGCTTCGGGAAAGCCAATCCCATTCTTCGGTGTCGCCCTTCCTCCGCTTATGGGAGAGGACAGAGATGTCGCTGGCAAGATCAAGGAATTGCACGAGGCGGTAGGGAGCTTTGGCTATTATCTCATCGGCATTCATGCCTTCGCTGCACTCATCCATCACTATGTCATGAAGGACGATACGTTGCGCAGGATGCTGCCATGGCGCGCCTAGAACCGCCGGCTGGCGCGACCAGGCGCAGTCGCGTCGAGATCAGGCCATGAGCAGACTAAGAACCCATTCTGAGCGGCATGCCGTGAGCCGCATCGGCTGGCTGCGCGCTGCCGTCTTGGGCGCCAACGATGGGATCGTATCGACCGGGAGCCTGATTGCCGGCGTCGCTGCGTCAGGCACGAGCAAGGCCAACATCCTGATCGCTGGCGTCGCGGCGCTGGTTGCCGGTGCGATGTCTATGGCGGCGGGTGAATATGTTTCGGTCAGTTCGCAGTCGGATACGGAGGATGCCGACCTTGCAAAAGAGAAGCGCGAACTTTCAGATCAGCCTGCTTCCGAACGTCAGGAATTGGCGAATATCTATGTCGCACGAGGACTCGATGTCGATCTCGCCTTGCAGGTTGCGGATCAACTCATGGCCAAGGACGCATTGGGAGCACATGCTCGCGACGAACTTGGCATTTCGGAAGTCTCGACCGCGCGCCCTCTGCAGGCGGCGCTCACCTCGGCGGTGACCTTCAGCGCAGGCGCCGCGGCGCCCCTGGCCGTCATCGCGTTGGCCCCGCAACGGTTACTGATCCCGCTGGTGATTGCCACATCGCTGGTTTGCCTGGCGGTGCTTGGAGTACTCGGCGCTCAAGCGGGCGGAGCTGCGCCCGTCCGCTCTGTTATCCGGGTCACTTTCTGGGGCGCGCTAGCGATGGCTCTGACGGCGGGTATCGGACATTTGTTCGGGACATCTCTTTGAATTTGGCATCACATTGAGAATGTCTCCTGAATGCTGATCGCCTTCTCCCCAGGTTCAGCCGTTATCCATGCGATTTCCGTCATAGTGATCGAACAACGCAGGTCGAAACACTACAGAGTCTGAACTGTAGATTGGAAAGTTCTCCCTCATGCGGGTGCTTATCGTCGAGGATAATGACCGACTGGCTAAGCTGATGGCCGAGGGGCTTCAGCGCCGTGGCTTCTCCTGCGACATCGCCGGCAATCTCACCGATGCGGACAGCGCCATGGATGGAGCGGCCTACGACGCGATCATCCTCGACCTCGGCCTGCCGGACGGTGATGGCGTCGACTGGCTTGGCGCAAGACGCCGCGCACGACATGTCGCACCGGCGCTTATCGTGACGGCGCGCGGCGCGTTGGAGGACCGGGTTGCGGGACTCGACGGTGGCGCGGACGATTATGTCGTGAAGCCGATCGAGATCGAGGAACTCGCGGCGCGGGTCCGGGCGTTGCTGCGCCGTCCCGGTCCACGAGCGCAGACCGTGATCGAAATAGGAGCGCTGAGTTTCGACACAGCGGTCAGAGCGGCGCGCTACGAAGGCAACGAGATCGACTTGTCCCGCCGTGAAGCCGATCTTCTGGAACTGCTGATGCGCCGCGCGGGCACGGTTGTCCGGCGCGGCACCATTGAGGACGCGCTCTACAGCTTCAACGAGCCGGTCACGCCCAATGCCGTGGAAGCCGCAATGTCGCGATTGCGGCGGAAACTCGACGAAGCTGGTGCGGGCGGAAAGCTGAATACGATCCGGGGCATAGGCTATATGCTGCGAGAGACGGCATGACACATCGGCGATCCGTTTCCCGGCGTCTGGCAAGAGTGCTCGGGCTGGTCGGATTGATCGGCTCGATCCTTTTGCTTGCGGCCGTTGTCTTCTTTTACCGTCTTTCATTTGTCGATCTCAACGCGAAGCAGGCCACGGATCGCGCGATCCGTGAAATGCTCGAACATGTCGGTCTGCCGGTCCTTGTCCTGATGGTGCCAATGGCGTTTGTCGGTCTCAGGGTCATCCGGCAGGCCTTCATGCCGCTGGAAGAGGCCGCCATGGAGATCGAGGCGGCGCGCGGGCATGAGCGCGGATACCGGATCGACACGTCGCGGATGCCTGCCGAAGCCCTGCCGTTCACGGATGCCGTCAACGATCTGCTCGCGCGGCTGGACGATGCCGCCACACGGCAGGAAGCGTTCGCCGCCGATGTCGCGCACGAGCTGCGCACGCCGCTCGCGGTGCTGTCGCTCGAACTCGACCGGCTCGACCATGCCGAGGCAAGCCGCCTGAAAGCCGATGTCGCGGCAATGCGACGGCTGATCGATCAATTGATGCTGCTCGCCCAGATCGACGCGGCGACGGCGGCGCAACTGGCATCCGAGGCCGTGCCGTTGACCGATGTAGCGACCGATGTCGTTAGCTTATTGGCGCCAGGCGTGATCGCAGCCGACAAGACGATCGCTCTGGAAGCCGGGATGGAATCGCCGATCGTGCGCGGCCGGCGCGAGGCGATAGCGGCGGCGCTCCGCAATCTGGTGGAGAATGCGGTGCGCGCGACGCCTGCCGGTGGCGCCGTGCAGGTGTTCGTCGGCCCTGGGTGTGCCATCCGGGTCAAGGATCAGGGGCCGGGCCTGTCTTCCGATCGGTTGCGTGATCTGATCCGGCGCCACAGCCGCGCCGACCATGCCAGCAAGGATGGCGCGGGCCTCGGCCTCGCGATCGTCGAGCGGATCATGGCGGCGCATGGCGGCGCGTTGACCACCGATCCGGGCGCACGCGAACTTACGCTGCGGTTCCCGGAGAATAGCTGAATCTCCTTGCCGTCAGGGAGTCGTCAGTTTGCCCCTCTAGGCGAAGGGCATGAACAGCCGAACCTATATTTCCATTGGCGCCATAGCAGCGGTCGGCATCGTATCCGGCCTGTGGTGGATCGCTGCTGACTCGAACGCGCCGGCACCCCCTGCGGTGCGGCCGGGGACGGTTCAAGCAAACGCTGGAACCGTCCCCGATGATCTCAGGGTGGACGGCAAACAGGCGGCACAGCTTGGTATCCGGCTGGCTCCTGCGGTCGCCGTCGAAGACGCTCCGCTGGCAACCGTGCCGGCGGTGATCCAGCCACCGGCGAATGCGCGCGTGGCGGTGGCGGCGACCTTCCCCGGCGTGGTGATGCGCACGCTGGTCGTCGAGGGCGACACTGTGCGGCAAGGACAGCCTCTGGCGGTCATTTCCAGCCGAGAAGTGCTGATGATGGGGGCTGACCTGACGCGCGCGAATGCACGCCACGGAGTCGCCCGATCGAATGCCGCCCGCCTGTCACAACTCAGCCGCGAGGGCATCATAGCCGGCGCTCGCGCCGACGAGGCTAGTGCGATGGCCGTGGAAACCAGCGCCGACGTTTCCGAGAAAGCGCGCATCCTGCGGATGGTCAATGGTCATGGCGCAAGCGGCACCTATACGCTGACAGCGCCCATCGCAGGCCGCGTCACGACCGCCAGCATTCAGGCGGGAGGCTCGGTGGACGGAACGACCGCGCCTTATGTGATCGACGCTGCGAACCGTTACGAAGTGCTCGGCCAGTTGCCCGAACGGCTGGTGGGGCTGATCCACCCCGGCATGACCGTGCGGATCGACCCCGACATAAGTGGGCGCGTGACGGCGGTCGGATCGACGATCGATCCGGCAACCCGATCAGCCAGCGTGAAGGCCGAGATCGCCGCTGGTCCAGGCATCGTCGCCGGACGGGCGACCAGCCTGTCGATTGCCGGCCCGGCGCCTGCAAGCGCGGTTGGCGTGCCGGCTGCCGCGCTCGCCACGGTGGACAACAGGACTGTCGTCTTCGTCGCCACCACAGGCGGCTTTGCAATGCGCGACGTGAAGATCGGCGGGACGGACGGCGGTCATGCCGTGCTGCTGTCCGGCGTGAAGCCCGGCGAACAGGTCGTCATCGCCGGCACGAGCGCGCTCAAAGCGCTCGCTCTGTCGCGGTAATCGGCCAATGCTGCGCTCGCTGGTCGCAACGGCCCTATCCTATCGCCTGCTCGTTCTTGCTCTCGCCCTGACAGTTGCGGGTCTGGGTGCATGGGCATTCGTGAACCTGCCGGTCGACGCTTATCCCAACATCGCCCAAACCCAGGTCAAGATGATCCTGAAGGCGCCGGGCATGACGCCCGAGGAGGTGGAGAGTCGCGTCATCACGCCAATCGAGATGGAGATGCTGGGCATCCCCAATCAGGCGATCCTGCGCTCGACCGCCAAATATGCCATTGCCGACATCACCATCGACTTCACCGATGGGACCGACATCTACTGGGCGCGCCAACAGGTCGCTGAGCGACTGTCCGGCGTGTTGGCCGATCTGCCAGCTTCGGTCAGCGGCGGGCTCGCGCCGATTTCGACGCCGCTGTCCGATGTCTATATGTTCACGATTGAGGGGCCACTCAACCTCCAGCAGAAGCGCGATCTGCTCGACTGGACGATCCGGCCCGCGCTCAGGACCGTGCCCGGCGTCGCCGACGTCAACGCGCTCGGCGGCTATGTGCGGACCTTTGAGGTGAGGCCCGATCCGGTCGCGCTCGCCAGCGCGAAGCTCTCGATCGCCGACCTGCGCGGCGCGATCGAGAGCGGCAACCGCAATGACGGCGCGGGACGGCTCACCAGCGGCGAGGAATCGCTGATCGTTCGTGCGGTCGGCGCGATCCGCACGGTCGAGAATCTCCAGTCGTTGGTGATCGCAAGCCGCGACGGTCGCATCATCCGTCTGGGCGATGTCGCAGCGGTCGGGACCGGAAGTCTCACCCGCTACGGCGCCGTCACCAAGAACGGAAATGCCGAGGCGGTCGAGGGACTGGTGATCGCCCTGCGCGGCGCGGATGCCCGCCAGGTCGTCGACGGCGTGCGCACCCGGCTGGCGGAAGTCCAGAAGACCCTGCCGGCCGGCACTCATATCGACGTCTTCTACGATCGATCCGATCTCATCGGCCGCGCCGTCGGCACGGTCGAGGAAGCACTGCTCGAAGCCACGATCCTCGTGGTCGTCCTGCTCATCCTGTTCCTGGGCGACTGGCGTGCCGCCGCGATCGTGGCGGCGACCCTGCCGATGGCGGCGCTCATCACCTTCCTGTTCATGCGCGGCATGGGTCTGTCCGCCAATCTGATGAGCCTGGGCGGTCTCGCCATCGCGATCGGCATGCTGGTCGATGGTGCGGTGGTAGTTGTCGAGAATATCGTCGAGCGGCTCGGACGCGCGCATGAGGAAGGCCATCCGCGCCTCAACCAGATTTTCCAGGCGTCGAGCGAGGTCATCGTGCCGGTCTCGGCCGGCATCGTCATCATCGCACTCGTTTTCCTGCCGCTGCTCGCGCTCCAGGGTCTCGAAGGCAAGCTGTTCGCGCCGGTCGCCCTGGCCATCGTCTTCGCGCTCGCCGGATCACTGCTGCTGGCGCTGACGCTGGTTCCGGTCCTGTCGTCGTTTGGCCTGAAGAGCGGCCATCATGGTGAGCCATGGGTCATGCGCCAGCTCTCGCCGCGCTATCATGCGCTGCTGGCAACCGCGTTCGCTCACAAGCGGGTAGTCTATGGCCTGGCGGCGGCGGGGCTGGTGATCGCCGGCATGGCCTATGGCGCGGTCGGCAAAACCTTCATGCCGACGATGGATGAGGGCTCGGTGATCGTCCAACTCACCAAGCTGCCCTCGATCAGCCTCGACCAGTCGGTGAAGGGCGATCTTGCAGTCCAGCGCGCGCTACGCGCCGTGCCCGAGGTGCAGGATGTGATCGCCCGCGTCGGCTCCGACGAGATCGGTCTCGATCCAATGGGGCCGAACGAGACCGACAGCTTCGTGCGCCTGAAGCCGCAGTCCGAATGGCGCGGCGACAAGGATTTCGTGGTCGGCGAGATGCGTAAGGCGATCGAGGGTCTGCCCGGCATCCAGCCGAGCTTCACCCAGCCGATCGAGATGCGCGTATCCGAGATGCTGACCGGTGCGCGCGGCGACCTTGCCGTCAAGATATTCGGCCCGGACCTGGCGACGCTCGGCGATCTCGCCGGTCAGGTCCAGCACGCGCTCTCGGGCATAAGCGGCGCTTCGGAAGTGCTGACCGTCGCCAATGACAGTGTCGATTATCTTCAACTCGACATTGATCGCGCAGCCGCCGGACGCTTCGGGATGCCGGTCGACCAGATGCAGGATGCGCTTCGCGCTCAGGTCGAGGGGGTTCGGGCCGGCATCGTCGCCGAAGGACAGAAGCGCGTGCCGATCGTCATCCGTGGTGACGAGAGCCTGCGCTCCGATCCCGCCCGTTTCACCGATCTGCAATTGCGCACGCCGGACGGAGGGTTGGCGCGCGTCAGCGACATGGCGCGGGTCGAGACGACACAGGGTCCGGTCAAGCTCGATCATGAGAACGGCTCGCGCTTCGCGCTGGTGCAGGCGTTTGTCTCGGGCCGCGACCTGGTGGGTTATGTGGACGAGGCGAAGGCGGCGGTGGCGGCAAAGGTCAAGCTACCGGCCGGATACCGCATTGTCTGGGGCGGCCAGTTCGAGAACCAGCAGCGCGCCTCGGCCCGGCTGATGCTCGTCATCCCGGTGGCGTTGCTGCTGATCTTCTTCGTGCTGCTGGCGACGCTCCGGTCGCTGCGCGCCGCGATCCTCATCCTGCTCAATATCCCGTTCGCGATGGTAGGGGGTGTCGTCTCGCTCTGGGCCTCGGGCGAATATCTTTCGGTGCCAGCGTCGGTCGGGTTCATCGCCCTGCTCGGCATCGCAGTGCTGAACGGCCTCGTGCTGGTCGCCTATTTCCGACAGCTTCTGGCCGAGGGCTACGGCATGGCCGAGGCTGTCCGGCAAGGCGCGGAACGCAGGCTGCGCCCGGTGCTGATGACCGCCGGCATCACTGCCTTCGGCCTGGTGCCGCTCCTGTTCGCCAGCGGCCCCGGATCGGAGATTCAGCGTCCGCTCGCCATCGTCGTCATCGGCGGCCTCATCACCTCCACCCTGTTGACGCTGGTGCTGCTGCCGATCCTGTTCGAGCGCTTTGGCGAGAGCGCCGGGGAAACCGAAAATGCCTGACCAGCTTCTGACCTTCCATTGCGCGATCCGGGATACGGAGACGATCGTGGAAGCGATCCGCACCGTCGCGCACGCGCCGATCCACGTCCGGGAAGAGGCGGTGCGTGGCCGGGATTTCAGCGACGCGCGAACCGCCGAGCAGGTGACGGGCAACCTTCGGCGAAGTGCGGTCGAACTGATCGTCGCGGACACTGCCCAGGAGGATGTGATCCGGGCGGTGACGGACTCACGGCACGAACGGCCGGTGCGCTGGCACGCCCTGCCGGTCGTCGGCCATGGGAGGATCGCATGAAGCCCTCCATTCTGGCTCTGGCCATGCTGCTGATGCTTGCGCCGACCGCACTCCATGCCCAGCGCGTCGACCTGCCGCCGGTCGAGAAAGTCAACGAGGCGCTCGACAATCATCCGACCGTCATGGCCGCCGCCGCGCGGGTCGCAGCCGCCCGCGCGCGTGGGGATATGCTGCGCAAGGGCACCCATGAAGCGACGATTGCTGGCAGTTATATTCGCCGCAGTGTGGATCGCGAAGGCGGCTATGATGAGTTCGACGCGACCCTTTCCCGTCCGTTCCGTCTTCCCGGCAAGGCTGCGCTTGACCGAGAATCTGGCGAGTTGGGCGTCGAGGTTGCGGAAAACCAGATGGAGGATGCCCGCCACCAGGCCGCGTTGGTCCTGACCGGCCTCTGGCATGACTGGCTGACCGCCGGCAGCCACTATCGTAACGACCTCGACACGGTGCGTTCGCTGGAAGCGGCTCTGACCGCCTTGCGTCGCCGCGTCCAGCTACGCGATGCCTCGGCGCTCGATCTCGATCAGGCGTCCGCTGCGCTGGCGCAGGCGCAAGCCCAGGCCGCTGCATCGCTCTCTGCACGCGAGCAGGCGCGCGTGATCCTGGTTGCGACGTTTCCAGAGATACCGCTTCCCCCCGAGCCGGCCGAACTCGCCTTGCCCGAACTACCGACACAGAATCTCGAAACCATGCGAGCACTGGTGATCGAACGCAGTCACGAGATTCGCGCCGCCGATCGCGAGGCGCAGCGATTGGCCGTCGTCGCGCGGCGGGTCCGCGCAGACCGGATCGCCGATCCCTCCTTTGGCGTCCGCTTGTTCAGCGAGCGAAGCGGCATGGAGCGAGGCGCGGGTGTGGTGGCATCCATCCCGTTAGGGGGCGGCTACCGCCGGGCAGCCGCCGATCAGGCTTCGGCCGAGGCGAACGCTGCTCGTCTCGAACTCGCTAACATCCAACGATCGGTCGCGGCCATCGCTGACGCGGACTTGTCGAATGCGCGCACCCGGCTGGAAGCGTGGCGAAGCGCGCAGGCGTCGGCGCAAAGCGCATCCGACGCTGCCGGGAGGACGGAGCGCGGTTATCAGCTAGGCCAAATCGATCTGGTCGACCTGCTTTATGCCCGTCGTCAGGCGAACGACGCCCGTCGATCCGAGATCGACGCGCGATCGGAAGCATCGCGGGCGCTGCTGAAATTGCAGATCGATTCTCACAGCATCTGGGTTCCCGAGGGCGACCATGATTGAGATGGGCGTCGTGCATTGGCGCTAGGCCAAACCAGATGTGCTTAGAGATCGATCAACTTGGTTCGTATCGCATGTGCCCGGTCATGGTCATGAATGACGAGCGGGAGGTCCAAAGCGGTCGCACAGCATGTCGATCAGCTTGCGAACATCATCGTCGGCCAGGCTGTAGTAGATAGTCGTGCCATCCCGGCGGGTCTTGACGAGGCCACCTTCGCGCAGCCTTCCAAGGTGCTGCGATACGCTGGACTGCGATTGCTCGCACAACTCCACCATTTGCCCGACGGAAAACTCGCCCTGCGTCAGCCGGCAGAGGATCAGCAAACGCTGTTCATTGGCGAGCAATTTCAGAATGCTCGCGGCATGGGCAGCGTGCTGGGCGAGCAACGCAAAGGGGGTATCGAGAGGCATCATGTGGTCGCCGGCTTTCCGTCATCTCGAAGGACAATGTAGATGGCCGGGATAACCAGCACGGTCAGCAGCGTCGAGGACGCAAGGCCGAACAGCAGCGAAATCGCCAAGCCCTGAAAGATCGGGTCGGTCAGGATGACGGCTGCACCGATCATTGCCGCGGCGGCCGTGAGGACGATCGGCTTGAACCGGATCGTCCCGGCTTCGAGCAGAACATCGCGCAGGGATTTGTCAGGCGAGGCCGAATGCCTGATGAAGTCGACCAGCAGGATAGAGTTTCGCACGATGATGCCGGCGAGCGCGATGAAGCCGATCATCGACGTTGCCGTGAAAGGCGCGCGGAACAGCATATGCCCGATGACGATGCCGACGAGCGTGAGCGGCACCGGGGTCAGGATGACCAGCGGCAGGCGGAAGCTGCGGAACTGCGCGACGACGAGGATGTAGATCCCCAGCAAGGCGACCATGAAGGCCCCGCCCATGTCGCGGAACGTGACCCAGGTGATCTCCCATTCGCCGTCCCACAGCATCGACGGCACGCTCTCGTCCTCGGGCTGACCATTGAGGCGGATTTGCGGCTTCACCAGCCCTTTCGCGGCCCAATCATGATCGTCCACGGCGCGATCGACGGCCAACATGCCATAGATCGGCGCTTCATAGGCCCCGGCAAGCTCGGCCGTCACCATGTCGGCGTAGCGGCCGTCGCGGCGGAAAATGGCGGGGCTTCCCGCCTCGGTGCGGGCATCGACCACCGCGCCCAGGTCGATGAGCTGGCCGCTCGGCGTTTGCGCGACGGGGGTGCTCGACAAGGCCTGCGTCCAGCTCCGGTCCTTCTGTTCGAGCGCGATGGTGATCGGAAGTGGCGTGCGGCCATCGCCGCGCGGCGCATAGCCGACCGTCTGGCTCCCCATGAGCATCCCGATGCTGTCGGCGATCTGGCGCTGCGAAAGGCCATAATAGTCGATGCGGTCGCGCTGAATGTCGAGGCGCAGCTTGGGCCGCGGCGTTCCGAAACTGTTATCGACGTCGACGATGAAGGGGACGGACTTGAAAATCTTCTCAAGCTCGGTCGCCGTCTTTTCGCGCGTGGCCGCATCGGGGCCATAGACTTCGGCGAGCAAGGTCGCGAGCACGGGCGGCCCCGGTGGCGTCTCGACCACCTTGATCGACGCGGTTTCAGGCAGCTTGAGCGCCTTCAACCGCTGGCGAAGGTCAAGCGCGATCTGGTGGCTCGACCGGCTGCGCTCGCCCTTGGGCAGCAGCGTCACCATGACATCGCCCTGTTCGGGCTGCGAGCGCAGGAAATAGTGCCGGACAAGGCCGTTGAAGTTGAACGGCGCCGACGTGCCGACATAGGCCTCCATCGACGTTGCTTCGGGCAGGCTCCGCACGATGCCGGCAACGTCTTCCAGCACGCGGCCCGTATTTTCGAGCGCGGTGCCTTCGGGCATGTCGACCACCACCTGAACCTCCGACTTGTTGTCGAAGGGAAGCAGCTTCACGGTCACGGCCTTGAAGTAGAACATCGAACAGGCGACCAGCGTCGCCACTCCGACGCCGATCAGGAAGTTGCGCGCGGACTTGCGCGTGTCGATCACGCGATGCGCGACGCGGGCATAAAGCTGGCCCAGCTTGCCGCCGCTCTCGTCATGGCCGTGGCCCGCCGCCAGCGTCTTGCGGGCAAAGCGGATCATCAGCCACGGCGCGATCACGACCGCGACGAAGAAGGAAAAGATCATCGCGGCCGAAGCGTTGACCGGGATCGGTGCCATATACGGCCCCATCAATCCCGACACGAACAGCATCGGCAGCAGCGCCGCGACCACGGTCAAGGTGGCGACCACGGTCGGGTTGCCGACTTCCGCCACCGCCTCGATCGCCGCCTGGGCGCGGCTGCGGTCATCGTCCATCGCCCAATGGCGGGCGATGTTCTCGATCATCACGATCGCGTCGTCCACGAGGATGCCGATGGAGAAGATGAGCGCAAACAGGCTGACGCGGTTGATCGTGTAGCCCATCAAGTTCGACGCGAACATGGTGAGCAGGATCGTCGTCGGGATGACCACGGCGGTCACACCGGCCTCGCGCCACCCGATCGCGAAGCCGATCAGCACCACGATCGAAACGGTCGCCAGCGCCAGATGGAACAGCAGCTCATTCGCCTTCTCGTTCGCCGTCTCGCCATAGTTGCGCGTGACGGCGACGGTGACGTCATCGGGGATCAGCTTGCCTTTCAGGCTGTCGACGCGCTCAAGGATGGCGTCGGAAACGACAACGGCATTGGCCCCGGCCCGCTTGGCGAAAGCGATGCTGACGGCAGGCGCGGAATGCCATTTGCCGTTCTCGGCCCCATTGTCCGACTTCGACCAACGCCACGCGCGGGCCTGATCCTCGCGCGGCCCCTGCGTGACGCTGGCAACGTCGCGCAGATAGACCGGCGCGCCGGTTGCGGAGCGCACCGTAAGCAGCCCCACTTCCTGCGCCGACGACAGTGTGCGGCCCGCGGTTACGCCGACCGCCTTGCCATCTTCGCGGATATTGCCCAGCGGGAAGCTGCGATTGGCCTGGCTTGCCGCCTCAATCACGCTGCCCAGAGGCACGCCATATTGGCGCAGCTTCGCCGGGTCCGGCGCGATGCGGATTTCCTCGGGGCGTCCGCCAACGAGGAAGCTGATGCCGACATTATCGACCTTGGCGATCTCGGTGCGCAGCTTGGAGGCCAGCTCGTAGAGGCTCGCGCCGTTCCACTGGCCTGCGGCTCCCGGCTCGGGCGTGAGGGTCAGGACGACCGTGGGAACATCGTTGATGCCGCGCACCGTCACCTTGGGATCGGGGATGCCGACGGGCTTCCTGTCCCAATTGGCGCGCAGCTTTTCCTCGATGCGGATCGCCGCGTCCTCGGAGTTCGATCCGACGAGGAAGCGCGCCGTTACCATGACGCCATCGTCCTGCGCCTGCGTATAGACATGCTCCACGCCGTCGACGCTCTTGACGATCGTCTCGAGCGGGATGCCCACCAGCTCGGTCGCGTCGGCGGCGGAGAGGCCTGGGGCCATCACCTGAATGTCCACCATCGGCACGCTGATCTGCGGCTCCTCTTCCCGGGGGATGGAAAGAAGAGCCAGCAGACCAACGGCGATCGCCGCGAGAAGGAACAGCGGCGTCAAGGGCGAGGCAATGGTGGCCCTGGTGAGGCGACCGGAAATGCCGAGATTCATGGGCGCGCAGCCTTGGCAGGCTTACCGGGTGCGAACAGCGTGTCGCCGGCAGACACGCCGCTCAAAATCTCGACCATGGCGGGGTCGGCGGTCGGCGCGATCTGCACCGGCACCATGCTGAGCCTTTTGCCTTCGCTCACCACCTGGACCTGATCTATCCCGTAGCTTGTCGTGACGAACGTGCGCGGCACCACCAGCGCCTTGCGCGTGCCGATCTCGACCGACGCGCTCACGCGGCGGCCGACAAATTGCGTTGAGAGGCCAGGCAGCGTCGCATCGACGCGAACCTGGCCCCCGGTGATCGCAGGATAGACCTGCGTCACGCTGCCCTGGTGCGACCCGGAAGGCACCCCTGCATTATCCAAGCCTGTGTCGTTGACGATCACGCGCGCGCCGGGGCGGACCTGCCCCGCGACCGATTCCGGCAGCATCAGGCGCAGGACCGGCGGGCCTGCGGTGACGGTGGCGATCGACATGCCCGGCGCGACCGGCGCGCCTGCGGGAATATCGGCGCGCAAGACCCTTCCGCTTGCAGGGGCAATCACCGCCCCCTGCCCCGCGACGCTGGCGCTCGCGCCCTGCTGCGCGCGCGCGGCGGCAACCTGCGCGTCGGCCGCGCGTGCGGCGGCGACGGCCTGATCCAGACGCGCTTTGGCATAAACGCCGTTGTTGTATAGGTCGCGGATGCGCGCGAGGTCCGCATTGGCTCGCGCGGCTTCGGCCTGAGCGGCGGCGGCCTGCGCGCCATAGGCGCTCGTCTCGTAGCCAAGCCGCGAGTCAACGATCATGCCGATGCGCTGGCCCTTCTGCACCGTGTCCCCGGCGCGCACCGAAAGGGAGGTCAATATGCCGGGGATGCGGGCGAGGACTTCGGCTTGGTCGCGGGTGGCGATCTCCGCGCCAACCGCCTTCATGTCCGCGATCTCCTTGGGGACGAGTCGCACCATGTCGCCTGCGGGCAATGTCGCCGACGCCTGTTCATGCTCCGGCTTGCTACCGCACGCCGACAGCGCCAGCGCGGCGCTTGCCAACCAGAGCCACTTGCCCCTGCCGCTCATCATGCCGCTCATTCCCCTCTTTCGCGCTTAGCCGCCAACCACCGGCAAACCGGCGTCTTTCCATGCGCCGATGCCACCGGCTAGATGCGTGTCGATCGCGCTCTGGGCCTGCACGCACTGGTCAAGCGCTTGTCCGGAACGCCGCCCGCCCGCGCATTGCAGCACGACCGTCCGGCCTTCGGGATCAGGGATGTTACGAGGTGAAAAGCCCGACAGCGGCATGTTTACTGCCCCTGCGATGTGGCCGGTCGCAAACTCACCGGCCTCGCGCACGTCGATCAGCAGCGCTTTGCCGTCCTTCAGCATGGCGTCCAGCTCGGCGGGGCCGATCTCGCGGTGAGCATCACGTTTCTTGAATCCGAACATGGTTGCCTCTTTCAGTTTGTGGATTGCATATAACGTGTAATGATTATATTAGTCAATGTCATTGAATGAGGAAGGATCGCAGATGGGCAAGCCGTTGATCGTGGTATTGGGCGCAGGTCTGGGAGGCACGATCGCCTCCTATGAGATCAAGGCCGCCGTCAAAGGCCGCGCCGAAGTCATGACCGTATCCGACACGGATACCTATAGCTTCATCCCGTCCAATCCCTGGGTCGCGGTGCGCTGGCGCGAACCGGAGGCGATTCAGGTCCACCTTCCTCCGGTGTTCGCGAAAAAGAAGATCGGCTTTACTTCGGTCGGCGCCAAGCGACTTCATGCGAGCGAAAAGCGACTCGAGCTCAACGATGGCACATCAATCACTTACGATTATCTTGTAATCGCAACCGGCCCCGATCTGGCGTTCGACGAGATCGAAGGGCTGGGGCCGCAAGGCCATACCGTCTCGGTCTGCCAGACCGCCCATGCCGCGGACGCGGCCGATGCCTTCGACGCTTTCGTGGAAAATCCCGGCCCCATCGTCGTCGGCGCGGTCCAGGGCGCATCCTGCTACGGCCCGGCCTATGAATTCGCTCTGATCCTCGACACCGAGCTGCGTCGCCGCAAGATCCGCGACAAGGTGCCGATGACCTTCGTCACCGCCGAACCCTATATCGGACATCTCGGCCTCGATGGCGTCGGCGACACCAAGTCGCTGCTCGAAAGCGAGCTGCGCGACCGTCATATCAAATGGATCACCAATGCCCGCGTCAACAAGGTCGACGCCGGCGTAATGCACGTCGAGGAAGTGAACGATGACGGCTCGGTCAAGAAAGCGCACGATCTGCCTTTCGGCTATTCGATGCTGCTTCCCGCCTTCCGCGGCGTCCCCGCCGTCCGCGACATCGAAGGGCTGACCAACCCGCGCGGCTTCATCATCGTCGACAAGCATCAGCGCAACCCCGCCTTCCCCGAAGTCTTCGCGCTCGGCGTCTGCGTCGCCATACCGCCGACGGGTCCGACCCCGGTGCCGGTGGGCGTGCCCAAGACCGGCTTCATGATCGAATCAATGGTGACGGCGATCGCCGCCAACCTCGCGTCGATCCTCGAAGGCAAGGAGCCGACCGCCGAAGCGACATGGAACGCCGTCTGCCTTGCCGACTTCGGCGATGGCGGCGTGGCTTTCGTCGCCCAGCCCCAGATTCCGCCGCGCAACGTCAATTGGTCGGCCAGCGGCAAATGGGTCCATTTGGCCAAGATCGGCTTCGAGAAATATTTCCTGCGCAAAGTCCGCAAGGGCGAGAGCGAGCCTTTCTACGAGAAGCTGGCGCTCCACGTCATGGGAATCCGCAAGCTGCGCTTCTGATCCTCGAGCCAAGGAGTAAGACTGATGACTCTAGATCGTGCCGTTATGGTGTTCGCCGGCTGCGTCGTTCTGCTCGGTGTCGTCCTGTCGCTGACCGTGCATCCGTGGTGGATCGCGCTCACCGCTTTCGCCGGCCTCAACATGATCCAGGCCAGCTTCACCGGCTTCTGCCCCGCCGCCATGGTGTTCAAGGCGCTGGGCATCCGTCCGGGGACCGCCTTCAAATGATCCGCAAGCGGGCGCTCCCCCTTCCCCTCTTGGCCTGCCTGCTCGCGAGCGTCGCCATGCCGGCCCAGGCGACGACGCTGGAAGAGGCGATCGCGGCCGCCATGAACCATGCGCCCGAAATCGAAGCGGCGCGCGCGGACGCGGATGCCGCCGATGCCCGGATCAAGGAAGCCAGAGGCCGGGGCCTCCCCACCGCGACGCTGAGCGGGACGATCGGCTATGGCCGCCTCGATCCGCAAGGCTATTTCGGGCTTCCGGCTGCGAACGTCACCCCCCGCGCCGCGCAGCTCACCATCGAACAGCCGTTGTTCATGGGCGGCAGGGTCAGCGCCGGGATCGCGCAAGCGAAAGCCGGGAGCGAGGCCGCGCACGCGGGCGAAAGCATGACGCGCAGCCAGATCGTCGTCGCGACGGTCCAAGCCTATGGCGACGTGCTGACCGCGCACCGCATGGTCGCGCTCTACGAACAGATGGTCGGGCAGATGGAGGAAATCCAGCGCCAGGCCCGGCTTCGCTTCAGGGCCGGCGAAAGCCCAAGCACCGATGTCGCCCAGGCCGCGGCCCGTCTTGCCGAAGCCCAGGCCGCGCTTGAAGCAGCGCGCGGCGTTGCCGTCTCGGCCGATGCGCGGTTCACCAATCTGACCGGCCTTGCGCCGCAGGATTTGCAGCCCCTTCCAGCAAACCCGGCCATGCCGGGATCGCTCGATGAAGCACTCGACATTGCGCGGGCGAACAACCCGGCTCTCGCCCAGGCGGAAGCCGCATTGGAGGCCGCCCGCGCTGGAGCGAGAGGCGCGCGAGCGGAACGCTTGCCAACGGTCGGGGTTTTCGCGGAAGGCTCCACAATCCGCGACCAGTTCTTCCCCGACTATCGTGCCGACGGCGCCACGGTCGGCGTGCAGGCGCGCTGGCAATTATTCTCGGGCGGGCGCGTCTCGGCGAAGATCACCGAAACCGACAGCGCGGTTAGAGCTGCCGATGCCCGTGTGCGCGCGGCGCGGTCCGCCGTCGATGAACAAACGATCAGTGCCTTTCAGGGCGTTCGATCCGCCGTGCTGGTCGAAACCGCCGCTGGTCAACAAGCCCTTGCCGCTGCGCAGGCACGGGACAGCGTTCGCCATGAGGTCCGCGTTGGCATGAAGCCGCAACTCGATTTGCTCGATGCCGAACGCGAAGCCACCGCGGCCGCCGTCAATGAGGCCCGGGCACAGGGCGATCGCATCGTTGCAGCCTACCGGCTGCTCGCCCTGCTCGGGCGCTGAATTACCACTAAGGGAGACACTATGCACAAGGATTGGCCCCAGATGGCCGCCGAACTGAACGGCGCCATCAAGGAAGTGCGGCTTGGCACCCCCGAAGTGATGACGGCCTTTTCCGCAATGGCGGAGGCGGCGACCAAGGCCGGCGCGCTCGACGCGAAGACCAAGGAGCTGATCGCGCTCGCCATTTCGGTGGCGATCCGCTGCGACGGCTGCGTGGCCTTCCATGCCAAGGCGGCCGTCAAGAAAGGTGCCACCCGCAACGAGGTCATGGAGACGATGGGGATGGCCCTCTACATGGGCGCCGGTCCCAGCCTCATGTATGCCGCGCAGGCCGTCGAAGCCTTCGATCAATTCGCTGGGGATCGAACCTGAGATCGGTAGATGGAACCTACAGCCCGCTTACGATGTCCAGCAGCGGATGCCGTCTATGATCGAGCTGCGCCAACTCCGCTACCTGATCGCGGCGGCTGAGGCGGGCAGCTTCAGCCGAGCGGCACGCAACCTCAACATCAAGCAGCCGACGCTGAGCCGTTACATCCTCGAAACGGAGAAGCGGCTGGGCATGGCGCTGTTCGACCGCAAGACGCGCGGCGCCACCCTGACGGCGGACGGAGCGACCTATCTGCGGGTCGCCAAGCGGATCATGAAGGAGTGGGACGAACTGGACGCCTGGGTCAGCGCCACGACCAACGGCCATGCCGGCAAGCTGGCGGTGGGCTTCTACACGTCCTTCTCGGCGGGAAACCTGCGCGCGACACTGAGCGAGTTCGGCGCGCGCCATCCCGAGGTGAAGCTGCGCGGGTTCGAGCGCGACCGCGCGATGCTGCTTGCGGGGATCGAGAATGGGCTGCTCGACATCGCCATCATGATCGGCGAGGCGCCGCATCAAGGGTTGATGAGCCGCGCCTTCTGGAGCGAGCGCATCCTAGTAGCGATGCCGGAAGCGCACGCGCTTGCGACTAGCGAACGCATCCACTGGACCGACCTGACCGGCGAGCGGTTCTTGCTCACCGAGCAAGATCCCGGCCCGGAGACCCGCAACATGCTCCTGGGTAAGCTCGGGATGCCGGGCTACTCGCCGGAGATCGACATGGACGACATCAGGCGGGATACCGTGCTGAGCGTCATCGCGCTCGGCGGGCACATCTCGATCGTCGCGGAGTCGGCACTCGGCATCCATATCCCCGGCGTGGTCTTCCGTGAGGTCCACGAGACTAACGGGCACACGCGGATCGGCTTCTCGGGCTATTGGCGCGCGGACAATGAAAATCCGGTGCTGCGCCGTTTTCTTGAGTTCGTCGCCGCTCGCTATTCGATGCCGTCCGTGCCTGGGCCGCAGCCACCGTTTCAGCAACCGGGAAAGGAGCCGTCATGACGCAAGGAAAGACACTCATCATCGTGCTGGTCACGCTCATCATCGGGTTCGGGGCGGGCTTCATGCTGCGCCCGGTGATCGTGCCGGTCGAACGGACGGCGATCGTGGCCGGCCCGCCTGCCGCCGCGCCGACGCCGGCCGAGCCGCGCGCGATGCAGTATTTCGCGGCGCATCTCGATGAAGCCCGGCAGGTCGTGGCGCAATGCGCGGAAGGAACGGCGCGTGGCGACGAGTGCGCCAACGCCGAGCAAGCGGTGATCGAGGCGGAAGGCCGCGAGCGGTTCAAGAAGTTCATGGGCAACTGACGGCAGGCAGCGCGCTCTCACTTCCGCTGCGCGAGCCACCGGCGAAAGCCCCTGTCCGTCGCCATGAGGTGAATGGCCATCGGCACTAGCAGTTTCTCGGGCGGCACAGGCGAACTGCCCGTCTCGGCCGCGTGCGCCTCCGCATAGGCGGTCAGCTCGCGATATACCGCAGCGGGAATGTCCACCGTGGCCTTTATCGGCTTCTCGTCGGGAAGCGGCCCCAGCTTCAATTTGCTCATCGTGCGCCTCCAACCGGCTCCAATACGAGGTCGCGGGTCAGAACCACGCGCAACGGATGCCCCGGCCGGATGGTGAGCGTCGGCTGCACGTTGAGCTGCCGACGCACGATCTGCTGGCCGGTCTGGTTGATGGTGTCCTGCGATCCGCGGCGCAGGGCGCGAGTCAGGTCATCCTCGCTGTCCGCGCCCAGCTCGGCCCCCACGCCGAGCAGCGTCGAGACGGCGGCGGCTTTCAGCAGGTTGCCCCAATGCTGGTTCACGCGATCCTGCAAGCCGGCATAGCCGGCCGCATCGGCGCCGGGCTGGCGCTCGAGAACGATCGAGCGGCCGTCCGGCATGATGAGCCGATCCCATGCCAGCAGCACGCGCGTCTGGCCGGCGGCGATCTCGCTGTCATACTCGCCGATCAGCCGCGCCCCTTGCGGGATGAGCAGGATGCGGCCGGTAGGGCTGTCATAGACGTTGGCCGTCACCTGGGCGGTGATCTGGCCGGGTAGGTTGGAGCGGATGCCGGTGATGAGCGCTGCGGGCACGATGCTGCCCGCCTGCACGATGTTGGGCGAGGCCGGCGCGGTCAGGCGCTCGACGCTCACCGTGCGCTGGCTGGACGCCTGCGCCATGAAGGCGCGCTTGGCGGCCTGGTCGCCCTGCGCGGCTTCGGCCGGTTGCGGAGCGGCAGCGTCGGGCGTTGCGATTGCGAGGTTCGGCAGCGAAGGCATCGCAGCGGCCCCGGCGCTGCTGCCGCCGAGGAACACGCCGCTCATGCGCGCCGCGTCGCGCTCCTGCTGCGCGCGCTGGCGGGCGGCTTCCTCAGCCTGCGCGGCCGGATCCGGCTGGGCGCCGACCGGCGGGACCGGGACATTCTCCCCGCGCTGCTGCGCCGAGACGATCGGGCCGCCGAGGTCGCCGGGAAGCGGTGGGCCGAGTTTCGGCGCCTGACTATAGTCGCGCGGTCCCGATGTGATGGTCTCGGACGTGGCGCGGCTGTCGGTGCTGTAGAGTTCCTTCGCCTCCTTCTCGCCTGCCGGCTTGAGCGCATAGATCAGCGAGCCGCCGATCCCGAGGCCGGCGACGACGCCGATGGCGGCCAGCGTCTTGCGCGACAGGCGCATGACGCGCGGCGGGTCGCCACGAAGCTGGAAGGCTTGAGGATCGGGGCGCGGCGCTTGCGGTGCGGCCGCCTCGGGCGGGGAATTGTCGGCGGAATCGGTCACGGCCGCCCCCTGCGCCCATCGTCGCGCACGATGCGGACGCGCCGCTCGCTGCGCCGGTCGCCCAGGCGCAACTCGGCGGCGGCGAACAGTCGGTCCACCACCATGTAGCGGCCCTGCACGCGGTAATTAACTAACTCGGCATCGCCGGCCGCGCCGGTCACGAACAGCGGCGGCATCTCGCCCTGCGAGATCCCGGCCGGAAACTCGATGAACACTTGGGCTGCATCATCGAAGGCGCGAACCGGCTTCCACGGCACGCGGTCGCCCTCGATCCGGTAACGGAAATTGAGCGCCGCGAGGTCGAGGCCGGTCGCGACGGGGGCCGAGGCGGCGGCGGCATTGGCGCCGTGCAGCGCGATGAGCCGGTCCTGCGGATAGGTCCATGAGACCGAGGCCATGTATGTCGATGCGGTCGCGCGCAATTCGATGTGATAGGTGCGCCGGTCGGTATTGATGACGAGGTTCGTGGAAATGTCGGGGCGTGTTGGCTTCGCCAGGATATGCACGCGCGCCGTCGCGCCGCTGCCGCTCACCGTGTCGCCGATGATCCAGCGCACGGTGTCGCCGGCCGCGACCGGCCCCGGCCCCACGAGCTGCTCGCCTTCCTGAAGCGCGATGTCCGTCACCTGGCCGGGCGCGGCATAGACCTGATAGAGTGCGCCGTCCGTCCAGGGATATTGCTGGATGGCGTTGAGGAAACCGTCGCGCACCGGCTGCACGCGGGCGGCCGCGTTGGCGGCCCCGACACGGCGGCGCGGATCGGCGGGCTCTGAAGTCGCGGCCCCGGCCGCGACCGGCTTCAATTGGCCGGGGAGCGGCAGAGGTTCGGGGATCGTCACCACCTCGACGGCGCGGAGCGGTTCCGCGGCCGGCGTCGCCGCGATCTCGCGCGGCGGATCATCATAGCGAATCGCGGGCGGCTTCGCCGATGCGGTGGCGCAGCCGGCGAGCGCGGTGGCGGAGACAAGCAGGACCGCCGAGGCGGAACGGCGAAATGGCGTGTGCGTCATTACGACAGCTCCCTTGACCAATTCAAAGCGTTGACGAAGACGCCGAGCGGATTCTTGCGCAGGGCGTCGGGGGTGCGCGGCGGCTGCACGACGATGGTGAGGATCGCCGACCAGCGTTCGGTGGCGGCAAGGCTCCCGTCCTGATAGCGGCGCTCGGTCCAGGCGACGCGGAAGCTGTCGGGCGATGCCCGGATCACGCTCGACACGTCCACCGCGACCTGCACCCGGCCGACATTGGCGAAGGGGTCGTTGGCGCGGGCGTAGTCGTTGAGCGCCACCGCGCCCCGATCGGTCGTGAAGTCGTAGGCGCGCAGCCAGTTCTGGCGGACGATCACCGGATCGGCCGGGATCGCCCTGACCTGCTCGATGAAGCGGGCGAGATGGAACGCAATTTGCGGATCGGTCGGGCGATAGCCCGCCTCGGCGGGGGCGACGGCCTGGGCCTCGCCGAGCCGATCGACCTGCACCACCCAGGGCACGAGATGCCCACGCGCCGATTGCCAGACGAGACCGGCGGAAAGGCCGCCCGAGAGCGCCAGCGCGCCGAAGAAGGCGAGGCGCCAGTTCTTCGCCTGCACGCGGGCGGAGCCGATGCGGTCGTCCCATTGCTGGGCTGCGCGCTGATAGGGTGTCGTGGGTTCGGGCGTCTGGCCGTAACGGATGGTGGGGCGTCGGAACATGGGAGGTCAGTCCTTCTCTTTGATGTCGGGACCGGCGCCGCCGCCGCGGCTGTCGCCAGCCTTAATGGTGTGGGCGAGGACGGTCGCGCCGTGGCTGACGGCCTGGCGGCGTTTCATCGCGGCGGCCCATTCAGGCTGGGCCGACGAGCCGGCCGATGCGGAACCGCCAGCGGCCGGGGCGGCGGGCGCGGGTCCGCCGGTGATCGTGCCGCCGGTGGCGGTGAACCCGGCGCGGGCGCCGGAGCGGAAGTTGGACTTCATCGCCGCGCCGCCCTTGGCGGCCGCCGCGCGCAGCGGCGAAAGGACGGCGCTCGCCGCGCTTCCCGCCGCCGCCTGGCCGACCGCGGCCATGCCGCCCGCGACAGCGCCCGCGCCGCTCTTACCCAGCGAGCCGAGGCTGTAGGCGCTGGTCGCGCCACCCGCTATTTGAGCGCCGCCCCGCGCGGCGGCGCCGGTCATCCGACCGGCCGCGCCGAGGACGGAACCGGCGGCCCCGACGCCGAGCCGTGCGGCGGCCGCGCCACCGACCAGCGCGCCGCCTGCGGCCAGCGCGGTCCCGGCTGCCGCGCCCGCGCCAAGCTGCGGGCCGCCAGAGACGATGCCGTTTGCAATACCGGGGCCGAAGATCGACAGGCCCAGCAGTGACAGCGCGGCGAGCGCGATGGCCATGACCTGATTGATGTCGGGCGCGGAGCCGAGGGCCGCGCCGGTGAACTGGCTGAACAGCGTGGTGCCGATGCCGGTGATGACCGCGAGCACCAGCACCTTGATGCCGGTCGAGACGACATGGCCCAGCACCTTCTCGGCCATGAAGGCGGTCTTGTTGAAGAAGGCGAACGGCAGCAGGACGAAGCCGGCCAGCGTCACCAGCCTGAACTCGATAAGCGTGATGAAGACCTGCACGGCGATGATGAAGAAGGCGAGCACCACGATCACCCAGGCGAGCAGCAGCACGAGGATCAGCGCGAGGTTGGAGAACACGGCCCAAAGGCTGGAGAACTGCCCCGCCGCATCGAGCAGCGGCTTGGCCGCTTCGAGCCCCTTCGCCGCGATCGTGCCGGGCTTCATGAACTCGTCGATCGTCATGGCGCCGCCGCTGGCCTGGAGGCCGAGACCGGCGAAGCTCTCGAACACGATGGTGGCGAGCAGCGCGAAATTGCCGATGATGAAGGCGAAGGTGCCGATGTAGAGCGTCTTCTTGATGAGGCGTTGCAGCACGTCCTCGTCCGCGCCCCAGGCCCAGAACAGGCCGGCGAGCGTCACGTCGATGGCGATGAGCGTGGTCGAGAGGAACGCGACCTCGCCGCCGAGCAGGCCGAAGCCGGAGTCGATGTAGCCGGTGAAGACGCTGAGGAAATTGTCGATAACGCCGGTGTCGTTCATGGCCGGGCGCCTTCATCCGGCGCCGTGTCGCTGCCGCGTTCGATCTCGGGCGCGGGCTCGGCCTGGCGGAAGAAGCGGCGGCGGTTGGCGGCCCAGGCCGCCTCGCAGCCGCTATCCGGCATGGTGAGCGAGGCGCAGCGATCCAGCTCACGGGCGAGCCGGGCCTGGCCTTCATCCGCCGGCGGGACGAGCGGGCGCGCGGGCGCAGGCTCATCGGGCTGGACAGCGGCGACGATCGCCACCGTCATCATCAGCCCGGCCAGCGCCGCCACCCCTGCGATCTTCGCCGTGCGCGAGGACGTGTGCATCGTGGCCGCCTCAGTTGCCCATGAAGCGGCGGAACCGCTCGCGCCCTTCGGCCTCCTCGGCCGCCTGGCGGGCGGATTGCAGCGCCTGCGCCCGGCCCTGCGCCGCGACCGCGGCGGTGAGGTCCGCGAGCTGCTGCGATTGCAGGGCGAGGAGCTGGTTGCCCGCCTGCGTCGCCTGGAGCGCGCCGGTCGCGGACTGGCTTGCCGAGACCAGGCCGTCCATCGTCGTGCGGGCGCCTTCGATATTGCCGACGACGCCGGCCTGCACCTGCAAGGCATCCTGAAAAGCGCCGACGCTATCCTCCCAGCGCGCGTTCGCGTTGGCGACCATCTGCGTGTGATCGCCAGTCAGCGCCGCGCCCTTGTAGCGGGCGCCGAACGCCTGCTGGATGTCCTGCACGTCATAGGCGATGCGCTGCGCCTCGGAGAGAAGCTGCTGGGTGCGCTGCACCTGTTGCTGAAGCTGCTGGAGCGAGGAGAACGGCAGCGAGGTGAGGTTGCGCGCCTCGTTGATGAGGCTGGTCGCCTGCTGCTGGATTTGCTGGATTTGATTGTTGATCTGCTGGAGCGACCGTGCGGCCGTCAGCACGTTCTGCGCATAGTTGGTCGGGTCATAGACGATCCCACCGAACTGCGCATAGGCCGGCATGGGCGCGATCATCGGCACGACGGTCGCGCTGGCGAGGACGCCGGCTAGGATAGCGCGGCGCAGGGGGAATCCGGTCATAAAGGTAACTCCTGCTGAGGTTGGCGTTGCGGATCGGGGGGAAGAAGCTCGACGGCCCAGGCGCAGCCGCGATGGCGCAGCCATTCGGCCGCGAACCCGGCCTGACCGTAGGTCTCGATGATGTCGGCGATGGCGAGCTGGTCGGTCTTCGACGACGCGGCGGCGAAGGTCAGCGCGACCTCGCCCAGCCCCAGCTCGAACAGGCGATTGCCGCGCCTGCTCTGACAGTAGTAATCCCTCTTGGGCGTCGCCCGGCTGAGGATTTCGATCTGCCGGGCGTTGAGTCCGAAGCGTTCGTAGATGGCCGCGATCTGCGGCTCGGCCGCGCGCTCGTTCGGCAGGAAGATGCGCGTCGGGCAGGACTCGATGATGGCCGGCGCGATGGCCGACGTCTCGATGTCGGCGAGGCTTTGCGTGGCGAAGATCACGCTGGCGTTCTTTTTACGCAGCGTTTTCAGCCATTCGCGCAGCTGGGCGGCGAAAGCCGGGCTGTCGAGCACCAGCCAGCCCTCGTCGATGATGATGAGAGTCGGCGAGCCGTCCAGCCGCCCTTCGATCCGGTGGAACAGATAGGAGAGCACCGCGGCGGCCGATCCCGCGCCGACCAGCCCCTCGGTCTCGAACGCCTGCACGTCGGCTTCGCCCAGCCGCTCGGCCTCGGCGTCGAGCAGCCGGCCCCACGGCCCGCCGATGCAATAGGGCGCGAGCGCCTGCTTGAGCTGCTGGCTCTGCAACAGAACCGCAAGCCCTGTCAGCGTCCGTTCGGCCTGCGGCGCGCTCGCAAGCGAGGTCAGCGCCGACCAGATATACTCTTTCGCTTGCGGATCGACCGTGACGCCTTCGGACGTGAAGATCGCGGCGAGCCATTCGGCGGCCCAGGCGCGCTCGGCCGGATCGTCGATCCGCGCGAGCGGCTGCAACTGCACGCCGCCATCGCTGTCGTCGGACAGACCGCCGCCGAGATCCTGCCAATCCCCGCCCATGCCGAGCGCAGCGGCGCGGATCGAGCCACCGAAATCGAAGGCGAAGACCTGGGCATCCTCGTAGCGGCGGAACTGCATCGCCATCAGCGCGAGCAGCACCGACTTGCCGGCGCCGGTTGGCCCGACAACGAGGGTGTGGCCAACGTCGCCGACATGCAGGGAAAACCGGAACGGGGTCGAGCCTTCGGTCCTGCCGTAGAGCAAGGGGGGTTGTTCGAAGTGCTCGTCCCGTTCCGGCCCCGCCCATACCGCTGACAGGGGGATCAGGTGGGCGAGATTGATGGTGGAGATCGGCGGTTGCCGGACGTTGGCGTAGGTGTGGCCGGGCAGACTCCCCAGCCATGCCTCGATCGCGTTCATTCCCTCGGGAATGACCGTGAAGTCGCGGCCCTGGATGACCTTCTCGACCAGCCGCAGCTTCTCGGCCGCAATGGCGGGATCGCGGTCCCACACCGTCACCGTCGCGGTGACGTAGGCCATGCCGGCATAGTCGGCGCCCAGCTCTTGCAACGCCGTGTCGGCGTCGGCGGCCTTGTTCGAGGCGTCGCTGTCGAGCAGCGTGGACGCCTCGTTGGTCATGACTTCCTTGAGGATGGCCGCGACCGACTTGCGCTTGGCGAACCATTGCCGCCTGATCCTGGTCAGCAGCTTGGTCGCGTCGGTCTTGTCGAGCATCAGCGCGCGGGTGGACCAGCGATACTCGAAGGCGAGCCGGTTCAGGTCGTCGAGCAGGCCGGGGAAAGTGACGCTGGGGAATCCCGTGATCGTCAGCGTGCGGAGATGATGATCGCCCAGGCGCGGTTCGAGCCCGCCGGTCAGCGGATCGTCGGCGAGCAGCGCGTCCAGGTGCATCGGCGTCTCGGGGACGCGCACGCGCTGGCGCCGGGTCGAGATCGTGCTGTGCAGGTAGGTGAGCGTCTCGCCGTCATCGAGCCAGCGGACCTCGGGCACGAAGCCTTCGACCAGATTGAGAACGCGGTCGCTGCGGTCGGCGAAGCCCTTGAGCAGCTCCCACGGATCGACGCCGCTGGTGGACCGGCCCTCGTAGAGCCAGCCTTCGGCGCGCGCGGCTTCCTCAGCCGGCGGCATCCACAGCAGCGTCAGATAGTAGGCGCTCTCGAAATGCGCGCCTTCTTCGCGGAACTGTTCGCGCCGCTCCATGTCCACGAGCGCCGAGACCGGATCAGGAAAATCGGAATCGGGGTAGTCGAGCGCGGGGCTGCGCTGCGCCTCGACGAAGATCGCCCAGCCCGAGCCGAGACGCCGGAGCGCGTTGTTGAGCCGCGCGGTGGTGGCGACCAGCTCGGCGGGTGTGGCGCTGTCGAGATCGGGGCCACGGAGCCGCGCCGTGCGCTGAAAGCTGCCGTCCTTGTTGAGAACGACGCCCTCGCCGACCAGCGCGGCCCAGGGCAGGAAGTCGGCCAGGTGCGCGGCGCGATTCCTGTATTCGCGCAGGCTCATCATGGCCGCATCCACGCCGGATAACGGAGGTGCCGCCGGGCCACATCCACGAACTGCGGATCGCGCCGCGCGGCCCATACGGAGAGCGCATGGCCGATCGCCCAGATGACCAGCCCGGCGATCCAGAGGCGAAGGCCGAGGCCGATCGCGCCCGCCAGCGTGCCGTTGACGATGGCGAGCGAGCGCGGGGCGCCGCCGAGCAGGATCGGCTCGGTCAGCGCCCGATGGACCGGCGCGAAATAGCCGGCGACCGGCTCGACGGGATCGGCCGCGCCCGTCATGCGATCAGCGCCCCGCCGCCGAACGAGAAGAACGACAAAAAGAAGCTCGACGCGGCGAAGGCGATCGACAGGCCGAAGACGATCTGGATCAGTCGGCGGAAGCCGCCCGACGTGTCGCCGAACGCCAGGGTCAGGCCGGTGACAATGATGATGATGACCGCGATGATCTTCGCCACCGGCCCCTCGATGCTTTCGAGGATGGATTGCAGCGGGGCTTCCCACGGCATCGACGATCCGCCCGCATGGGCGGGCGCCGAGATGGTGAGCGCGATGACGCTGGCGGTGGCGGCGAGCATGGCGCGGCGTGCGCCATGCCGAAGGGCATGGATCATGGTGCGTCTCCGAGGTTGGGGGGTGCGAGGGGGGTCAGGCGGTAATCGCCGGTCGCAGCGTCGATCCCCTCGACGCGGGCCAGCTCGGCGAGGCGGCGGCCGTGCCCGTCGCGGACCAGCACGGCGATCAGGTCGATGGTCTCGGCCAGCAGGGCGCGAGGGACCGTGACCACGGCCTCCTGGATGAGCTGCTCCATGCGGCGCAGCGCGCCGAGCGCGGTCCCGGCGTGGATGGTGCCGATGCCGCCGGGGTGGCCGGTGCCCCAGGCTTTGAGGAGGTCGAGCGCCTCGGCGCCGCGCACCTCGCCGATGGGGATGCGGTCGGGGCGCAGCCGCAGGCTGGACCGCACGAGATCGGACAGCGTGACGACGCCATCCTTGGTCCGCATGGCGACGAGGTTCGGCGCGGCGCACTGAAGCTCGCGCGTGTCTTCGATCAGGACGATGCGGTCGGTGGTCTTGGCGACTTCGGCCAGGAGCGCGTTGACCAGCGTGGTCTTGCCGCTGCCGGTCCCGCCGGCGACAAGGATGTTGGCGCGGGTCTCGACGCCGTGCCGCAGCGCCGCGGCCTCGGCCGGCGACATGATCCCGGCCGCGGCGTAGTCGTCGAGCGTGAAGACGGCGACGGCCGGCTTGCGGATCGCGAAGGCGGGCGCGGCGACGACGGGGGGCAGCAACCCCTCGAACCGCTCACCTCCTTCGGGCAACTCGGCCGAGACGCGCGGGGACCGGGCGTGAACTTCGACGCCGACATGGTGCGCGACCAGGCGAACGATGCGCTCGCCGTCCGCGGCGGCCAGCGTCATGCCGGTGTCGCTGATGCCTTCGCCGAGCCGATCGACCCACAGCCGGCCGTCCGGGTTCAGCATCACCTCGATGACGGCGGCATCGTCGAGCCAGACGGCGATCGACGGGCCGAGAGCCGTGCGCAGCATCCGCGCGCCGCGTGTCTTCGCCTCGGAACGGATCGGATGGACGGTCAAGAAGAAGCCCCTGATGAGGGCCGGGCGAACCGCCGCCCGGCGTCAGGGGCACATCAAGAGAGACAGAAAAGGCCGTGCTTCAACAAGTAAATGCGGTCGTCGTAGTCTGGCGTAGAAAGACAATAACTGGCGTAGTCAGCTCATTCTTCTTGGCCGTCAAAGTCCTCGCCGATTTCTTGTCTGACCTTCGGCCCTTTCGCGAGTCGGCGGCCCAGCGCATCCATGAAGGCGTCGTAGCGGTCGCCGCCTTGCCGGCGCATCGCGGCCCGCTCGCTCTCGGGCGGCGGCGGGGTGTTCGACAGCCAGAAGCGCACGAACAGCGCGATCATTTCGACGCTGATGCCGACATCGCGCTCCATGCGGGTCATGCGACGGTCCAGCTTGTCGAGCCGCTTGGCGATGGCGGCCTCGCGCTGCTCATCGGCGTCGGGCGACAGGAAGGATGCGATGGCAGCCTCGGCGATCAGCGAGCGGGACTTGTCCCTGCGATCGGCATAGGCGGCGAGCGCGCGCATCAGCTCGGGGTCGAGATAGACCGACAGCGGCGTCTTGGTGCTCATAGCTCGATGCCGTCGTCGGGATCGAGCGACGCCTGCCGGGCCACGCGCTGCACCTGACGGCGCACCGTCGCCTGCCGCGCCGCGTCGCTCTCTGGGTCCGGCTCGTCCAGCTCGAACTCGTTGACGGGCGCCGGCCGGGGCGTCGGCGCGATGTCGATATGGCGCTCCAGCGCTGGCTCGCGGCGAAGGTCCGCATTGGCGGCATCGTCCTCAGCATCCGCCTTCTTGGCGGCCTTTTTCTTCTTCGGCTTCTTGGGAGATTCATGCTCGATCGGCTCGGGCATCGGCGGCGCCTCGATCGGCGCCAGGCCGCTCCAGTCGTCGGGCCGCGGCGGGCCGCCGCCGACATTGCTGTCGGGCGGCGACATCACCCGCTGCGTGAACCGCCGGTCCTTGAAGTAGCGGGCCTTCTTCGCGCGGATCGGCGGGATGCCCGCGACCATGACGATCTCGTCGTCGGGCGGGAGCTGCATGATCTCGCCGGGGGTGAGGAGCTGGCGGGCGGTCTCGGAGCGCGACACCATCAAATGCCCGAGCCAGGGCGAGAGCCGGTGGCCGGCGTAGTTCTTCATCGCCCGCATCTCGGTCGCGGTGCCGAGCGCGTCCGATATGCGCTTGGCGGTGCGCTCGTCGTTGGTGGCGAACGACACGCGCACATGGCAGTTGTCGAGGATCGCGTTGTTCGGGCCGTAAGCCTTCTCGATCTGGTTGAGGCTCTGGGCGATCAGGAAGCTCTGGATGCCGTAGCCGGCCATGAACGCCAGGGCGCTCTCGAAGAAGTCGAGCCGGCCGAGCGCGGGAAACTCGTCGAGCATCAACAGAAGCCGGTGGCGCGATTGCCGCGCCTTCAGGTCTTCGGTGAGCCGGCGCCCGATCTGGTTGAGGATGAGGCGGATGAGCGGCTTGGTGCGCGAGATGTCGCTGGGCGGCACGACGAGGTAGAGCGTCACCGGCAGCTCGCCCTCGACCAGATCCTTTATGCGCCACTCGCAGGTGCGCGTGACCTGGGCGACGACGGGATCGCGATAGAGGCCGAGGAACGACATGGCGGTCGAGAGCACGCCCGATCGCTCGTTGGCGGATTTGTTGAGCAGCTCCCGCGCGGCCGAGGCGACGACGGGATGCACGCCGACCTCCCCCAAATGCGGCGTCGTCATCATCGCCCATAGCGTGCTTTCGATCGGGCGGCGGGGATCGGACAGGAAGGCGGCGACACCCGCCAGCGTCTTGTCGGCCTCGGCGTAGAGGACATGGAGGATCGTGCCGACCAGCAAGGCGTGGGAGGTCTTCTCCCAGTGGTTTCGCTTCTCCAGCGAGCCTTCCGGGTCCACCAGCACGTCGGCGACGTTCTGCACGTCGCGCACTTCCCAGGCGCCTTTGCGGATTTCGAGCAGCGGGTTGTAGGCGGCCGACGCGCCGTTGGTCGGATCGAACAGCAACACGCGCGCGTGCCGGGCGCGAAAGCCGGCGGTGAGCAGCCAATTCTCACCTTTGATGTCATGCACGATGGCCGAGCCCGGCCAGGTGAGCAGCGTCGGCACGACTAGGCCGACGCCCTTGCCGCTCCGGGTCGGCGCGAAGCACAGCACATGCTCGGGGCCGTCGTGGCGCAGATAGTCGCGCCCGAGCCGGCCGAGCATGACGCCGCTGTCGCCCAGCAGCCCGGCGGCGGCGACCTCGCTGCGCGACGCCCAGCGCGCCGACCCATAGGTCTCGGCGTTCTTCAGCTCGCGCGCGCGCCATACCGACATGCCGATGGCGACGACGATCGCGGCGAACCCGCCGGACACGGCGATGAACGCGCCGGTCTCGAATATCTCGGGCGCGTAGGCGTCGAACGAGAACCACCACCAGAAGAAGGCCGGCGGCGGATAGATCGGCCAGTCGCCGAGCATGAACCAGGGCGCCCCAAGCTCGGGCTGATAGGCGAGCGCCGCGGCGGTCCATTGCGTCGCTGCCCACACGGCGGCGAGCACGATCAGAAAGACAGCGAAGACCTGACCCCAGAGGATTTTGGTTGCCGACATGACATCGAAGTCGATGCGTGCCGGACACCAAATCAAGTCACTGTTATTATGGAGGAAAGTCTAGCGTAGAAAGACAGGGAGTAGCGTAGTTTGGCCTGTTATATTCTCAGGGTGATCGACGTTATTGGGCGGATATTCACTCGATAGCCGGAACACCGCCCGAGTCTCTGCGATCCGTCCTACAGGCCCAGCCCCCGGCCGCGCCCGAACGACCAATCGACGCCGCCGCCCGCGCGCATGACGCCGGAGATGTGCTTGCCGATCTGCCGATCGAGCGAGGGCGACCAGGGCACGAGCTGGAAGCTCAGGCCGTTGTCGATCATGGCGAAGCGCCCCGAGGCGAGCGTGATCCGCTGGCGCACCGTGCCCGCGACATACTCCCCGGCCTTGGACGGCGCGTGCGGCAGGCCGATCTCGGCCGACAAGTCCTTGGCGGCCGCGTCCAGCTCGCGGCGGCGGAGCGTGTCGAGCAGGTTGCGCGCGAAGATGATCCGCTTTCCCTGCCGCCGCGCGAGCCCCTCGTCGGCGAGATGCTCGGCGCGGGCCTCCATCGCGGCGCGCACTTCGGTCCCGAACCCGCCGCCGAGATCATGGCCGTCGCCCGACAGGTTGCGCCGGTCGAGCCAGGTCGCACCCGGCGCGCGGACCTGCGCCTCAAGGTCCATGTCGGAGCGCACGGCCAGCGCCACCCGCTGCCGGCCTTTCCGGTCCTCGAAGCGGCGCAGCTCGACGATCGCGCCGGGGCGGCAATCGCCGGTCGCCTCCATGTCGGGAAGCTGGACATGGTGGGTGCGGCCGTCGATCCCGTCCACGATCGCGTAGGCTTTGCCGGTCAGCTCGTCATGCAGGCCGCGATCGACCAGCCGGCCGATAACGGGCTGAGCGGGATCGGCGTCGAGGACATAGCTGCCGGCGCCCCGGTCGATGCCGCGGTCGCTCATCGCCTTGTGCATTCGCTTGATGATGTCGTCGCGCTCACCGAGTTCGCGCAGCGCCGCCTGGGCATCGCCGGCCAACGTCCACTGGCCGGGCGCGATCTCGCTGGCGAGGCCAAGCCGCTCCAGCTTGCGCAGCCGTCCCATCCTCAGCACATGGTCGCCGTCCGGCCGGACGCCGGGCTCGGGCGCCATGTCGATCAGGCCGTTGCGCTGCATGGTCCGCGACAGGTCGCGGTCGATCTCGGTCCAGCGCTCGGCTTCGACCTGCCGCTCCAGCGATTGCCGGATTTCAAGGTCGGTGCGCGGGCCGAGTTCCTGGGTGACGATCTCGCGCGCCTGCGCCCGCATCCCTTCGCGGATATAGTCGCGCGAGATGACGAGGTTCTGCCCGTCCTCGCCGACGCCCCGCACTATGATGTGGATGTGGGGATTGTCGGTGTTCCAGTGCTCGACGGCCCGCCAGTCCAGGCGGGTTCCGAGATCCTTTTCCATGCGGGTCATCAGCTCGCGGGTGAAACCCTTGAGCTCACGCATCTGCTCGGCATCCTCGGGCGAGACGATGAACCGGAAATGATGCCGGTCGTCCTCGCAGCGGGCGGCGAACTCGTTGCGGTCGAGGCCGTCCGCGTCGGCGCCGAACAGCACGCCCCGCTCGCCGTCGCGGGTGACGCCATCGCGTTGCAGGTAGTTGAGATGAGCCGCGAGCGAGGCGCGGCCGCCATGCCGGACCACGCGCGCCTTGACGATGACCTGGCGCGATCGGTGGCCGAGCCGATGGGTCGCGCGGACGCTCGCCACGCGGCCCCGACCGAAGGTCGAGCGGCTCGGCGTGACGATCCGGCCGCGGCGCGAGACATGGCCGCCGGCCCGCTGCGCGGCGGCGAGCGCCTGGACGATGATCGGCAGCGCCCGCTGGCTACCGCGCGAGCGGATACGGCCTGGCCGGAGTCGGAAATCGTCGTCGCGGCTCATGCCGGGACAGGCCGCAATGTGCGGCAAACCCTGCGCGCTGCTGGTTTCCAGCCAGCGCCGCACGGTGCGGGATTTCCGCACACATTGCGCAGCAATGCCCGAAAGCCTTGAGAATCAAGGCCACAACCGAGGCGCAAGGGCTCCGCACATTGCCGCCCTTTATCTTGCCCTCGACCTTCCCCCTTCAGAAAGACAGCCCTGCTCCCTTCCGGCGCTGCGAAAGCCTGCGCCGGAACCCGCCAGAGAGCGCGAGAGCCGCTCACGGCGGAGGCCGACCGGAAAGCGGGACGAAGAGGCCGTTGGAGGGCGGCGCGGCATCGGCCATGACAAGCTCCGCGCGGTCGTCGGCCGGTCGTTCCGGCGGCACCTCGGATGCCGTGCGATCGGCGGACGGCGGCGCAGGCGACAGCGCGCCCGGCCGCACCGCGAACAGCGCAGCGCGACGCCAGGCGAAGGGATCGGATGGTGGCGCGACGGCAAGGCGAGTGTCGTCCGAACCGCCGGTGATCGACGCCAGCTTTGCGAGATAGGCGCGGGTCTCGGCGGGCAGCGGACGGCCGCGCGACAGATATTCGTCGTAGCGGCCCGGCCCCGCATTATAGGCCGCCAGCATCGCCGTCACGTTGCCATAGCGGTCGTGCATCGCGCGCAGATAGGCCGCGCCCGCCATGATGTTGTCGCGCACGTCGAACGGATCGGACCCGAGGCGATGGCGCGCGCGGAGGCCCGCCCAGGTGCCGGGCATGATCTGCATCAGGCCCATCGCCCCGGCCGTCGAGACGGCGCGGACATCGCCATTGCTCTCGACGCGCATGACCGCCCATATCCAGCGTTCGGGGATGCCGAAGCGCCGGGCCGCGTCGGCGACATGGGCGGCATAGGGATGGCGCGCGGCCGATCGCTCCGGCGGCGTGTCCTGCGCCAGCGCGGAAACGGGCGCAGCGCCCGGCGCGAGCAGCAGCAGAACCGCGAGCATGGCGGCCGACCCGCCCCCGCTCCGCCGCCAGCCTGCCAGCGTGCTCGCTCCGGTAAAGGGTGCGCGCGATGCGCCGGCCGGGGGCCGCCCTTGACCTTCGCTGCGCGCGCCGGCCGGCCTGCGACCGAGCGGGACGGAGGGATGAGGCGGTCTTTCCGCGAACAGAGGGATGATCGGGGAAGGCACCGATCAGCTCCGATCGTCGCGGGGCCGGGGGCGTTTCCACGACAGCCTGAAGGTTCGCCCGTCGTCGTCGGCGCGGAACAGCACCGGCCGGAACGCTGCCGGGAAAAGCGGGCTGTCGATCTCCAGCGCGATGTAGTTGCCGGCGCGCTCGCCGACCCGTTTCCACGCGCCGCCGACCTCGGGGCCGTCCTCGTCGTCGAGGTGGACGCGGTAGTCGGGCGCGTTTTCGGCATCGCTCGGATCGAGCGCGACAAGCACGATCGCCTCGTTGATGCCGAACAGCCGGACGCGGCCGGCATAGCCGCTGGCGGTGGATTCAAAGATGTTCGTTTGCATGGCCGATCTCCTTGGCTTCGGGGGTTGAAAGCGATGGGGACGGCGCGCGCAGCCAGAGCGGCGTGGCGCGTCCGATGACGGCGGAGGCCGGCAGCGGGCCGAAATAGCGGCCGTCCAGACTGTCGGGATGGGCGGGATTGAGCAGCAGCAGCTCGCCGGGTTTCAGCGTGCGGCACCCCTGCCAGACCGGCAGCGGACGGCCTCGGCCGTCACGCGCGCGGGCGATGGCGACGCGCCGGGCATCGACGCTGACCGCAGCGCCGACACGGCACACGCGCTGTCCGGCCCTGGCCGCGACATGCTTCAGGAGCGGCACGCCCTCGGGCAGATAGCCGCGCGCCGAAAGCCAGCGCGCCAGCCGTTCCGGCGGCGCAACGGCGACCAGCGTGCCGGTCGGCGGATCGCTCTCGGGATGGATGCGGTAGAGGCCGATCGGCGCGCTGGCGCTGGCGTTCCAGATGACACGCGGGAACGGATCGGCGACGGCGATGGCGACGAAGGCCGCGGCGAAGGCGGATGCGGCGATGGCCGTCGCCATGACGTAGCGGCGGCGCGTCATCCCTCGATCTCCCGGCGCTTGAGCCAGGCGTGATGGCGCTCGATCGTGTAGAGGCGCGGCGGCTGGCCGGCGGCGATACGATTGTGGACGTGCCGCCAATGGTCGGCCGCCGCGTCGCAGGGATCGACGCCGGCCGCCTCCACCGCGTCGATCGCGGCGAGCACTTGGCTAACCTTGGGCCAGCCCTCGATCTTGAGCAGGATGTCGCCGCCCGGCCGCACGAACGGCAACGTCGTGTAGGCTTCGTTGGCCGCGACCGCGCGCACCACGTCGATGCGCGAGACGATCGTGCCGAAGTCGTTCGACGCCCAGCGGACGAACGCGAAGACGGCGCCCGGACGGAAGCCGACGACGCGGGTTCGGCGGGTCAGGATGCGGTCCTGGGCGATCCGGCCGAAGCGTATCCAGTGCTCCAGCTTCTTCTCGATCCAGGTCAGCTCGACATGGGTGAGGCCATCGCGGGCGAGCGCGCTGAACGCGCCGCCGCCGCGCACGGCGGGGGGCCGATCGTCGATCATGGGAGGTCTCCGGGGATGGGGCTCGCGACGGGGGCGGTGCGAGGGCGACGGCCTGGCGGCCGAGCGAGCGCCGAGCCCGCGAGCAAGGCTGCGCTGTCCACAGCCGCGCGCGCCGTTAGCAAGAATCCGAAGGATTCTTTTCTATTAGCACCGTTAGAAGGGGTGCGATTCCGCGAGGATTTCTGCGGCTTTGCGAGGGGCGTCCGTTCCCGGAAGTCCGAGTCTCGCGTTCCCGAAAGTCCGAATCCGGCTGTTCCCGATAGTCCGAACCTCATGGCCAGTTCTCCACAGGCTTGAGGCCGACGCGGCGCATGGCGGCGTCGAACGGATCTTGCGCGACGGGAGCGAAGTTCAGCCGGTCGCGGCCGAGCGCATGTTCGAGCGTGAGGACGTAGCCGGGGAGCGGCTGGCGCGCGACGATGCCGCGCAGCTCGAACGCGAACCGGCGCAGCGGCGAGAGCACGCCGGATTTGAGGTAAAGGTGCGGAACGTCGAAGCTCCAGCCGCCGCTCTGCCGTCCGCCATGCTTGCGCACGATGCGGTAGAGCCAGCGTTCGAGGCCGCCGGTCAGGTCGAAATAGGCGCGGTCGATGGTCAGCACGAGCGCGCGGTCGAGCACGCCGGCATAGAACCAATCGGGCAGGATCAGCTCGATCCCGAGCGCACGGCCGTTGCCGTCCGCCAACTCGCGCCATTCGTTGATCCACGAGAAACGATGGCGGCGGCGCTGGTGCTGCTGCCGGATCGACGTGGCGACGGTGGTGGATTGCAGGCGGTCGAGCGCGGCCTTCAGCCGCTCGTAGCTCGCCTTGCCGGTGCCGCGCCGAGTGAACGCCAGTATCTCGTGCGGCGTCGTCACCATCAGGCGCGAGGTCGGCCGTCCGGCGTCACGCGCCTCGATGAGCTGGCTCGCCGCCCATATCAGCACGTCGGCGTCCCAAATAGTCGCCATGCCATGCTCGGGCACGGCTTCGACCGAGATCCATGTCGCGCCCATCCGGAAGTCGATGGGCGCGGTGCGGCGAGCCTTGGCGAGCGAGAAGAACGGCCAGGCCATCAAGTCCTGCGCGTCGCGGGCCGCAAGGTCGCCGGGGATCGAGCGGAACAGCTCAAGCTGCGTGCGCTCGGCGCTTGACCGGCCGGAAAGGGAGCGTGCGGTGGGCATCGGCGCTCAGCGGCGCACGCAGTCGGTGGGCAGGCGCTTGGCGGGATGGACAACGCCGTTGCCCGGATCGGACGTGGAACGGCGGGTGCCGAGCGAGGCCCAGGCGTCGAGATCGTCGATTGCATAGACGATCCGGCCGCCGAGCCTGCGGAACACCGGGCCGGTGCCGTAGCAGCGATGCTTTTCCAGCGTGCGGGCCGAGAGGCCGAGATGGATCGCTGCGTCGGGCGTCTTGAGATAGCGTGGCGTTGTGGCGGCGACAGGCTCGGCCATGATGATCCTCCTGGTGATGGCCGGCCCCGAAAAAGGGGTCCGGCGGACAGGAGGGAATGGTGGCGAAATGCCCCCTATGCGGTGAAGGGGACGCCGGAGACCGGGCTCTGAATGTCCCCCTCAACCGCCGCGCAGCAACCGGATGTAACCGCCGTCGCGCAGTTCGACGGCTTCCTTGAGCCAGCGTCTGATGCACTTGCGCTCGGCGCTGTCCGTCCATTCGGTAGGCGTGTAGTGGCGGACCTTGGGGTGGATCAGCGAGGCAGCCAGCTCGCGCTGGCTGGCCCCCGCGCGGCGGCCGTCGAGCACTTGCAGCAGCGTGAGGAGATGTTCGCGCCGGAAGGGCGGCGGGCGCAGCGCCGGCGGGCCGGCGGCCATGCCGCTGAGGCGGCGGCACAGGCGCTCGGCGGACGCGAGACGCGCGAGGGGATCGGGTTCGATCGGCAGCATGACGGCCATCGGGCGACGGCACGAGCCGCACACGCATAGATGCTCGTCGCCATCGGGATCGGCGAGGATGACATGCAGGAAGTCGCCCATCCTGATCTGTGCGCGAATGTCGCCCAGCGCCTCCATGTCGAGGGGGCCGGCGCCGATGCCGGCGAGCGCGGGCGCGATGATGATGCTGGCCGGTGACAGGTCCGGGCGCGCGACCGCCAGCTTGCGGTCGAAGGCCGCGCCAGGCGCGGCATTGTAGCTGATGCCCCAGCGCCGCACGAGGCCGGCGGTCGCATCGTCGGCGGAGATCGCGCCGCGTTTCACGCGGCCGAGCGCGCGGCGGTAGTCGGAGCGATAGCGAGCGTTGCGGCCGAGATAGCCGATGGCGATGTCCGAATATTGCAGCGCGTCGTCCCCGGCCTCGTCCGGGGGCGCACGCCAGTCCTTCTCAGGCGGCATCGAAACCCTCCCAAGCATGGCCCTCTGCGGAGCGCGTTGGAAGATGTTCGCCAGCCCGCCGCCCCGGAGAAGACCTGCCGGGCAGGCGGCCGCATAGCGGATTCAAGTCAGCGTTTTGAATGGATTATCCGCACCGCCGCGCGTGCTCCGGGGCCGCTCTCAGTTCGGCGGCGGACGCAGATAGTGCCGATAGCCGGTCTCGGTCATCCAGCGGGCGCGGGCGAGATGCGAGTCATATACGCAGCGGGCGCGTTCGGGTTCGGCGGCGGGGTCGATCCCGAAGATGATGCGAACGGCCTCGCGCCAGTCGGCATTTTCGTCGGCCGCATCGAGCAACCGCCAATAGGTGTGATGATGGCGCTCGTCATAGGCGGTGACATGGTTCGCGTCCGGAGCGCGATCCTCGAAAGCGGCTATCGCCATCGCCTTGTTCCACTTTCAGCCATAGCCCCCTGTGCCTGCTGATTCATGGTCTATACACCATAATGGGGCGAAGTAATCGCACCGTCTTTGCTATGTTTCTGTGACAGCGCGCGGATAATCGCCGCACATGTCACGGCCGTTACTGGAGTTGTTCGCGACTGGAATTGGTCACGAGCAGCACGCCCTGACCGCGATCCGAATCGAGGAAGACGATCCCGGCCGCCTCAAGCGCCTTCATCACCTGATGCCGGGTATTCTCGTTCACGGCCTTATAACTCTCCGATTCCAGCCGCTTGAGCGCGGTCAGAGCAATAATGGCCTTCTCGGCAAGCGTCTCCTGTGTCCAGCCAAGAAGTGCGCGAGCGGCCCGCACCTGGCGGGAAGTGATCATGCAAGATCACCTCCACAACCTTCGGGTCATTCGCTACGAAAACGACTATTATAGTCGTCTTTGGGGAATGGGAATATCCCAATCGCGAGCCGGGCGAACGCCCGGCGAGCGCGCCCCATCGGGACGCGCGGCCGCCGCCGATCCGGGGGATGGATCGGCGGCGTTTTGCGAGCGATGGGAAGGGAAACCGCAGGGCCGGATGGTCCAGCCCTGCGGCAATCGCGGTTAACCCGTCTTGAGGCGCTGCATCCCTTCGGCCAGCGTCCAGAGCGCGCGATTGAGCGTCACGTTCTGGTCGATGCCGTTGATCGGACGCGAACGGCTGCGGCGGATACGGCCCTCGGCATTGCGCTTGCGGCCATGCAATCCGCCCCGAATGACGTTCTCCTGAATGACGTTGAACGTGGTCCACAGGCTATCGCCCCGATCCTCGTAGCGGCGCGGCTCGATGATCTGCTCGGGGGTGAGCGGGCTCTCGTCGTCGCCATAGCGGGCGACAAGGCTGACCTCGCCGAGCAAGCGCTGCTCATCCTCGGAAAGCCGAACCTCTTTCATCGTCTCGCTGGCGTCGATCAGCCGGGGGAAGTCCTCGGCCACGGTGTAAACGCCTTCGATGATGTCGTGCTGGATATTGCCCTTATGGGGCACGCGGACCTCCTCGAACCGCTCGCCCGCGATCATGGAATTGGTGCAGACGAACCGCAGCATCCCGGCAAACATCTGATAGGCGCTGGTCCCATCATGGCTGTTCACGATGATGACCTCGGCGGCCTCGGGCTTGCCGATACCGTCGTCCCGGCGCAGGCGCAGCATGTGCTTGGCGTGGCCGTGGCGGCTGCCGTCGCGAGGGACGGACTGCACAGCGAAGAACGGGAACCATCCTTCCCGGCGCAACCCTTCCACAATGTCGATGGTGGGGACATAGACATAGCGTTCCGAACGGCTGTCGTGCGCCTCGCGGGCGAAGATGGACGGGACGTTACGATACAGCGCCTCGTTGTCGAGCGCCTCATAGCCGCCGATCTGATGGCTGTTGCGGCCGAACCGGGTAGCAAGGTGATGGATGCTCATGGGTCTTTCCTTCCTTGGGTCTGGGTTTCCGCGCAGCGGAGCGCCGCGCTGAAACCCTGCCCGTCGGCGAGACCGGGGGTGCAACCGGAGCGGGCGGCTTCGCGGGGAACCGGCTGCACGGAACGCGAAGCGTGGAGGAAGCTGGGCGGAAGCCGCTCCGAAGGGCGCCGGGGGCGGAGCCCCAAGTCTCCCGCCGCGCACGCGCGGCGGATTCCCGATCAATGCGCCATCCTTTCCGAAGGGAGGGGGGATAGGGGTTTGGGGAAAGGGGCGGAGGGAACCGTCCCCCTTTCCTCATGGGTGGGGGAGTTTGAGGGGGCGGGGCCTGGCCCTGCCCCCTCATGGGGAGAGCGGCGAGAGGGGGCGCCCCAGCCCCCTTTCGTCAGCGCGGCGGGCGGGTCGATCTCGCCCGCCGCGCGACACGGACGCGGGCGGTGGTGGCAGACGGCTCGGGGCCGCCTGCCGTCCCGGTCAATCGGTATCCGGTCCCCAAAGCGGGCTGTCCTCCGGGAAGAACGGGGCTTCCAGCGCTTCCAGCGCGGCAATCACGGCCCACAGGCGGCGAATGTAGATTTCGGTGCGGCGCTGCGCGACAAGTATGCTCACCGCCGTTTCGTTCGCCTCCAGCCGTTGCACCGCATCCTCGAAGTCATCCCAAGGACTGAGGTTCTCCAGCGGGATCACATCGCCGTCCTCGTCAAAACCGCCGTGAAGATAGGTCGGCGCGTTCTTCGCTCGCTCACCGGCTTCCTCGGCTTCCCGAATGAGGGCGAAGGCTTCGCGGCGCTCCCGCCAATATTCGGCGCTGCCACCGTCAACATGCCTGATATTGTCCATGACTGTTTTCCCTTCTGCAAATCGTCCGCAGGGCGATGGCCAGGCCATCGACCCTGCCTTCGCGGCGAGCAGTCGGGGGTGTGGGGGGCAGCAAGAATCTGCCGGAGTGGTGCGGGCGCAGGGAGCGCAGCGACTGAGCCACGGTTCGGCTGATTGTTGTTGCTGGGGAGCGGGGGCGGAGCGCCCTGATTCCCACTCAAGAAAACGACAGCCGGGATACCGGCGCGGCCGTCAGGCCGGTAACGGCTATATCAGTCGAACAGGTCGCCTTGCCGATATTCGGCAGGTTCCTCGCCTTCGCGGCCCTGCCAGACGATACGGTCGCCCTCGTAGATCGTGACGAAGCCCCATCCGCGCCGCTCCTCATCGGTGGGCGGCGGCTTGGTCTCGAAATTGTAGCACCAGGACCGGCCCTTGGTGCCGGCGAAGGCGACGGGGCCGCCCAGCCGCAGCATTACGCGATCACACGCGCCGGAAGGCTCGGCGACGCGGCGGCGGATCACGCCCATCTGATAGGCGCGATAGTCGCTTTCCTCGCGTTCGCTCGGCGGCCGCCAGTGTCGGCATCGCCGGCAGCTCGCGCCGTCTGCGGGGCCTAGCCTGCGATCGTCGAGCGGCGGGCCGCCGTTATGACCGATGCGATCGGACATGGCGAAGATCCTTTCGGGAGCGGGAAAAAGGAGCGCCCCGCCCATTTCGGGCGGAGCGCGGAGCCGGTCAGTTTGCGAGCAGCTCGTATTCGCCGGCCACCGTCTCGGACTCGAAAAGCCGGAGATAGACCGGCTGAGCGACGACGGGATTGAGCTTGAACGAGATGTAGTCGCGCTTCTCCTTGCTGGTCTTCCGCCAGGCGGCGCCGAACTCGATCCGCTCGTCGTCGGCTGCGACGATGCGGAAGTGTGGGGCCTTCTCGTTGTCCTGGCCCTCGATCGGGAGGAGCACGACCTGTTCGCGCTTGCCGAAGAACCGGATTTCGCCGGAGAAGCCGTGGTCGGTGGTGGTGAAGTTTCCGCAGATCATAACGTCAGTCCTTTCTTGCCTCGGAACCGCGCCTGTCGCGGCCTCGATGGCTGTCGATCGGACGGGGGACGACCGGCCCGCACCCGCAGGGCGGAACGAAGTGGCTGGCGGCGGCGGGCGGCTTTTTTGGTTTCGCGATGCAAAGCCGGCATGGCCGGCGGCGGAAAAAAACCGCCCGCCGCCGTTGCGGGAAGACGGGTGGGCTTCGGCCAGACAAGCCTTTCGAGAGGCCGCGTGGGCGGCGGTGCCGTGCAAGAACATCGGCCTGACGGGATGATCGGAGGAGCTTTGCCGCCGCCGGCCGTGGCGGTGCCGGCGATGGTCTGGTGTTCGAGGCGGGCGTGGCGGGAGGGTTTTGCGCGAGCGAGGTGCGAGGGCGACGTGGCCCCGGCTTTCGTGGGGCGTGGCCGATGCAGCGGAGCGCGGCGCTGCCATGCGGAAATCGGCGGGAGGGGCGCGGCCTGCGCGTCGGACAGGTTCAGGTCCGGCCTGTGCGATGCCGGCCTAGCGCCGGATTCGGGACCGGGATGTTGGTGAATATGGGCTGTCCGCGCTGGTCGGCGCAGCACGTCGCCCGAAATGGGCGGGGCGCTCCCTTCCCCGCCGTCCGGCTATGACGACTCTTTCCCTTGCTATATGTTCTCTATTTGTTCCAATATGCAGCTTTGCGAATCGAGATCGAGGAACGGCGTATGAGCGTGATGATCCGCGGCCAGGACCGCACGAGATTGAGGGTGATGGGCGATGTCGAGGCCGAGCTGGCGGTTCCGGCCGACAGCGCGGGCCGCTGCTGGCTCAGTTTCTCGGACGGCACGCTGATCGAAGCCGCCTATGGCGATGACAATGATTGCCGTTTCGCGATCAGCGAGGAAGGCGCGGGGATCGCGCGGATTCGGCGCGAGCACGATGGCGATGTGCTGCGGCTCGATTGGCGGGTGGAATGGGTGACGGTCGCGGCGGCCGACAACGCGGCTCGCGCGACGGCGCAACACGAACCTATGCCGATGCTGCCCGGTCTGTTTTCGTCGTCGGATAGTGAAGCGATAGCTTCATGTTGATATGGACACCTAATGGTGACGCTCTTTTCGCAGGAACAAATTGAAGCAATCGCCGGTGCTCTTGGAGACACCGATGTCGGATTGAAGGGCTCGGAGATTGCCCTGTTGATCGCGGCTTGCGAGATGACCGATCCCGGCGAGATAACGAAGCGGCACCGCATCTATAACGCCTTCGTCACCAGCCAGAACGCCCGACAGGATCGCACCCGCATCCTCGGTTTTATCCGCAAAGCAATGAGCCCGGCCCGCTATAGTCGTGAGCCATATCGTTACGAACCGATGCGGGCGAATCTCAACCAGGCGCTTGCCTTTGCCGGGCTCGTGGTCAGTGAGGCCGGAAAGATCGAAACCGTTGAACAGGCGACGACGCTGCCAGAGGCGCAGCGCCGAGCGAGGGAATTGCGCACCGATCTGGAAACGCGCGGCGTCCATCCCGACGTGCTGCGCTTCTGCCGTGCGGAACTGTTGGCCGACGATTATTTCCACGCGGTCCAAGAAGCGGTGAAAAGCGTCGCCGACAAGATGCGGGTGCGGACGGGCCTGACCGATGATGGCGGAACGCTGGTGGACCGCGTGTTAGGCGGCGAGCCGCCGATGCTGGCGATCAATCCGCGCAACACGGCGAGCGAGCGCAGCGAGCAAAGCGGCTTCGCCAACCTGGTCAAAGGCGTGTTCGGGATGTTCCGCAATCCGACCGCTCATGAGGCGCGCATCCACTGGCCGATGACCAAGACCGATGCCGAGGATCTCCTGACGCTCGTATCGTTGATCCATCGTCGGCTCGATGCCGCCCACATGCCCCCGCGTCCCTGACCTGTCCCTACGATAAGCGGCCGCGCCCCAACCGGGCGCGGCCGCGAATTTTTGCGGGCTGCGAAAGGAAGGCCGGGACCGCCGATGCGGCCCCGGCCCGATGCCGTTCTATTCGGCGGCAATCGAGTAAGCGTCTTCCTCGTCCACCGGCTCAACGTCGGCGTCCACCGCTTCGGGTTCGGTCGGCTGCTCCACCGCCTCGACCTCCACGGCTTCGCCGTCCTGCGCTCCGGTATCGGGGGCCTCCGCTTCGGACGGCTGCGCGATCCCTTCGGCGTCCTCCGTCTCGACGGGTTCGGCCTCCGGCTCCGGCGTCCGCAACACAGCTGGAAGCCAGCCCTTCCCGACAAGACGCTGCTCGGCGGCTTCGGCCATTTCCGGCTTCTTCTTGTCCGCAATACGGCGGGCCGCATCCTCCGATACCCCTTCGGCAACGGCCTCAAGGATATGCGCCTTGGTGACACGGCCAAGGTAGCTGTCCACGGTCGGCGTCCAGTCCTTCGCCATGTCCAGCGCCAGCGCGGTCGCCAGCCTGTCCGCCGTTTGCAGCGTCCGGGGCTTGCGATCCCACGGTAGGCGCAGGGCGTTAACGGTGCGGGACGCGCAATGCGCCAGCAACGCCATCCGCTGCTCATCGTCCAGTGCGACGATGAAGCCCCACAGGTCCGCGACGTCGCGCGGCATCCGCTCGGCCCATGCGTCATGCGCCTCGCTCGCCCGCGCCGCCAGCGGTGTATCCTCGATCCCCGCCGCATGACCGCCAAGCGGGGTCACGGTCGGACGGATTTCAAGGCAACCGGCCTCGGCGTAGCTGTAGAACAGTTGCGCCGTAAGCGTGTGGGTCAGGGCTACCAACGCCATGCCGGGCTGTTCGCCAAGCGCCACGCGAAGGGCCAGCGTCCGGTGGGCGGACAGGTCGCGAATGAGGCTGTCGGAAATGGGCTTGCCCGGTTCCTCGTCCTCATCCTCGAAATCCTGAACTTCCTCGTCGCTGTCCTCGGCCTGCTCGTCCTCCACGGCCTCCGGTTCGATGGCTTCGGCCTCGTCCTCGGGCTGCGGATCGGCAAGCGCCTCATCCTCGGGACGGACGAAACCGCGCTCGATCCTGACCGTGCCGTCATGGTGAAGCACCACGAACGCCCCGCCATGCGCGATCACGTTGGCATCGTAGGCGTAACGCTTGGCCGAAATGGCGTCGATCTCATCGGACACCGCTTCCAGCTTCTTCGCCACGTCCTCGGGCATTTCGTCATAGGACGAATAGCCTTCGGCAAGCTCGTCATGCTCGGTGGACAGGGCCTCAAGCCGGGCCTCGTCCTCGTCGGACAGGTCCACGGCCTGCGGATAGAAGCGCCGCATACCGTGAGCATGGGGATAGTCGATATGGGCCTCAACCCACTTCCACCCCTCGGCCTGCACCCCGTCCGCGATCTCGCGCAGCTTCTCGACGGCAAGCATGTCGAGCAAGCCCGCATCCTCGAAGAAACCGCCTCGATCCTCACTGAACAGGTCGCGGATGATGTTGCCGCCCGCCTCGATATAGGCATCGGCCCCGACGAACACCGCACGGCGATCATCGGCGGGCACGTTGTTGGCGGTCATGTCGCGCCGAATGATCCACGGCTCCCGGTTGTGATGCAGGTTCTCGAACACCTGCTCTTGCCGGGCGTGGTCTTCGGTGATGGCGAAGGCCATAAGCTGATCCAAGGTCAGCCCGTCCTCGCGATAGACCTGCAACAGCTTCGGACTGACAGCGCCAAGGCGAAGCCGCTGCTTCACCACGCCGCCCGACACGCCGAACCGCGCGCCGATTTCCTCCGCGCCCCATCCGTTGCCGTCCGCAAGCTCGCGGAACCGCTCGAACTGATCGGCGGGGTGCATCGGGGTCCGGGTCACATTCTCGTCCAGACTGATCTCGGACGGGTCGTTCTCAGTGTCGAGACGGCAGCGAACCGGGTGGTTCTTCCTGATCTGCCTGCGCTTGGCGCGCAACAGATAGGCCAGCCTGCGACCTTCGCCAGCGGTGACGAAATAGGCGCCGGTCGGCTTCTCGTCCTTCATTTCCGGCTCGATCACAAGGTTCTGGATCAGACCCTTATGCTCGATGGAAGCGGCCAGCGCCTCGATGGCGGCCTCGCCATGCGGCACCTTGCGGGCGTTCTTGGGGGACTTCTTGAGCTTGTTCAGCGGCACGAAAATCTCGATGCCCGACACAGGCTCGGCAGCGGTGGTTTCGATTTGAACGGTCTTGGTCATCTTCCTACTCCTTGGGTTTCCGCGCAGCGGGAAGCGCCGCGCTGAAACCCTGCCCGTCGGCGAGACCGGGGGTGCAAACGGAGGGACGGCTTCGCGGGGAACCTGCTGCACGGAGCGCAGCGGAGGAAGCTGGGCGGAAGACGTTCCGAAGTGCGCCGGGGGCGGAGCCCCAAGCACCGCGCCGCTCGCGGCGCCACAAACGACGCACCCTTGCGGCGGACGGCCGGCGCGGCGGCGTGCGCGCGGGCCTGTGGGCCAGCCGTCGCCGTGCCCTCCGGCCAGAGCGAGAGTGCTGCGCTGGGGAAAATGACGCGCGACCCCTGCGCGGCGCCAGCCGCCAGAGTGCGCTCCCTAGATCCCCGCGCTCACTATCGGGGCGTTGCGGGGTGTCCCCGCTCGAAGGGGTCTGGCGAGACCCGCAGGGCTTGTCAGCAGGGGAAGGCTTTCCCCCTCAAACCGTATAGGATGAGGACAACAACAGCATATTCCGCACGCTGGAAGCGCGTTAAGAAGACTATCGGCTGTGGCTAGAATTAAGTGCCCCGGCGGTATGCGAGGCAGGGACCACCGGGGGATACCGGCTCCATATGGATGATCGGGGAGGAAAAGCCAAGGATCACCGCTGCGCGCCTACGTTCATCTGCCAGGCGGTTCTACAGCGTCCCGTCTCCACCGGCGCTTTGCGAGCCCATGCTACCAGTTCGCTCAATATCGCGGCCTGAGCTGAACAAATTTCTCCCGGATATTCGGTGACTTGTTACACTATGAGAGCGCCGCACCGTTTGCGCGGTTGTCATGACGACTCGGTGCCTATACCCGTCAGTTTGCAGGAAAGGAGGAGCGCTGATGTCAACCAAGCAGATCGTCGCGCTGCTCAATTCGCACGTTGCTGGGGACGAAGAGCAATTTCTGTCGATAGCGCTCCAGGTTGCGGCACAGCAAGCGCGCCAAGGCAATGCCGAAGAGGCGAACCAGTTGAAGCGCCTCGTCCAAAAGGCGCGCGAACGGCTTGGCAACGCGCCTACCGGCCAAGCGCCAATCCCTCTGGCGCGGCCGCGCGGCGAGTTGCAAGGGCTGGTCGAGAGCAGCTATCCGAAGACCAAGCTCGACAACATGGTGCTTGGCGAGGCCATTCGCTCGCGGTTGCAGCGCGTTGTCCGGCAGCAAAGCGAGCGGGCGACCTTGCGCGATCATGGGCAGGTTCCGGCGACGCACCTGCTGCTTGTCGGGCCTCCGGGCACGGGCAAGACCATGACGGCCTCGGCACTCGCGGGAGAGCTGCGCTTGCCGCTGTTCACGGCACGGCTGGACTCGTTGTTCAGCCGCTTCTTTGGGGAGACGGCCGGCAAGCTGCGCTTGCTGTTTGATCAGATTGCGCAGACCCGCGGCGTCTATTTGCTCGACGAGTTCGACGCGATCGGTTCGCGTCGTGGCGATCCCAATGACGTCGGCGAGATTCGACGGGTTCTTAACTCGGTGCTCTCCTTCATGGAGGAGCCTAACTCAACCGACAGTATCGTCATCGCGGCGACCAACCATGTCGAGATACTCGACAAGGCGCTGGCACGCAGGTTTGATGAAGTCATCGAATATCGGCTGCCCGATCCCGAGTCCGCGCGCGCGATCCTCTCACGCCGGCTGGGACGCTACCGCCTGACCGCCAAGGCTTGGGCGTCGATCGCTCCCATCACGGAAGGCTTGAGCCAGGGGGAGCTGGTGCGCGCGGCCGATGCCGTCGTGAAGGACGCTATCCTCGAAGGGGCGAAGTCGATCTCGGCCGACCATTTGCGCATCGCGCTCCAAGACCGCCAAATCTTTCGACAGAGCTTTGGACATTGAAGCGCCGGCATCGTCCGTCGGCGAGAAGAGACCGCGTGGGGAAGCGGTGGGAATGACTTGAGGGGGGTATGCCCGAAAATGAAGCCGGTGCGGCGCCACGCCAGCCGCATATCTCGATCACGCGATGGCGCGAGGCAGCGCAGTATGTCTATCCCCGACTTCGGCGCGAACGACGCGAGCGGCGTGAAGACTACCATGCCCATGCCGCAGCCCTGCTCGGACAGCTGGGGGAAGCTCTAGGCAACCTCCCGCCGCCCCAAGAGGACGTCCGCATCCCGGTCGACGGGCTGAAACGCGGCGTTCTCGTCGAGGTCGAGACGATGGTGCCGAGCGAGCGCGCCAAGGCCACGAAGATACCGGCGCTGGATTTCCCGGCGCAGGAGATCGTCGTCCTCCGTTCCGAGCGTAGCGAGGATCGCACAGAGCGGGCGGTAGTGTTCGTTCCCGATGACGCTCGCGCATTCCTGACCGGCCGGATCGCGGCCTATGGCTCCGAAGATCTCGGCAATCACGAGCGTCCCGACATCGACAAATTCGAGGTGATCGAGGCGATCCGCGCCGCTGCGGCGCGCACGCTCGTCGTCGGCACGCCGGACTTGGCATCGCCAGCGCCGCAGTGGTGGGAGCTTTGGCTGCGTCGCCCCGATGCGATCGTGGAGGCGGTGGTGGCGGCCGCGCAGCAGGCGGGGCTCGACGTGTATCCCGACCGGCTGCAATTTCCTGAAACCTCGGTCATATTCGTGCTCGGAACAGCCGAGGCGACCCTTGGGCTCGTCGGCCGCCTCAACGGCGCGATCAGCGAAGTGCGGCGCGCCAGCCAGAGCATCGAGCCGTTCCTTGACCAAGGCCACAAGAGCTTGGGGCAGCACGCGCTTGTGGCCGAATATTGCGGGCGGGTGACGCCTCCGCCAGCGGATGCGCCGGTGGTTTGCGTGATCGACACGGGCGTTGCGGCAGCGCACCCGCTGATCGCTCCCGCGCTGGCCGGTGCGTGGACTGTGAACGAGGCCTGGGGCACCGACGATCACGCCGGCGCCGGCGGGCATGGAACGGGCATGGCGAGCCTTGTCCTGCATGGCGACCTGCTTGGGCCTATGAGCGACCAACGCCAGGTCGTGCTCGGCCATGCCGTCGAATCCGTGAAGTTCCTTCCGCCCGGCGGCTTTCCGGCGACCGAGCCGGCGCGCTATGGCATTATCACGCAAGCAGCCGTGGCCGTGGCCGAAATCGAACGGGCCAATATCCCGCGCAGCTTCTGCATCGCCACCTCCTCGCCCGATCTTTCTTCGGAGGCACCATCAAGCTGGAGCGGCGCGGTCGATCAGATTTGCGCCGGCTCAATGCCGGGTGAGCAGCAGGCGGGGCTCGCCGCCAAGGATCACCCCAAGCGTCTCGTGCTGATCGCCACCGGCAATATGGACGGCGGGCTCAAGGCCGTGGTCGAGCAGCATCATGCACTCGAAGACCCCGCGCAGAGCTGGAATGCGCTCACTATCGGCGGATACACGGCGAAGGCTGACCAGGCGCAAGACGAACCTGAGTTGATTCCGCTGGTCGCGCCGAACGAGCGCAGCCCATTCAGCCGGGGATCGCAGACCCTTCCGGCTGACCTGACGCCGATCAAGCCCGACGTGCTGTTCGAGGCCGGCAACATGATGATGGACAATGCCCAGTTTTGCGGCTGGCACCCGGCGGTCTCGCTGCTCTCGGCAGGCAGGGATGTGGCTACGGAGCCGCTGGTGCCCTTCTGGGCGACCAGCGCCGCGACGGGCGTGGCCGGCAATTTCATTGGGCGACTCAAGGCCGATCTACCCGGCCGGTGGCCGGAAACCTACCGCGCTCTCACCGTCCATTCCGCCGAATGGCCTGGGCCAATTCGTAAGCTGCTGATCGGCACCGGCCGTAGCTGGAAGACGGGCAGCAAGGGCACGAAGCAGCAAATCCTACGCAGCATGGGCTTTGGCGTGCCCAACCTGGTTCGCGCGGCCGCGTCGGCGCGCAATGATGTGACCTTGCTCGCCGAGGCCGAGATTCAACCTTATGCCGCTTCAGCCGACGGGCGCTCGGCCGTATTCAACGAGGTGCATTTCTACGCCCTCCCTTGGCCGAAGGCAGCGCTAGAAGCGCTGGAAAACGCTTCGGTGATGATGAAGGTGACGCTCTCCTATTTCATCGAGCCCAACCTTTCAGGCCGGGCCAGCACCCGACCCGACACCTATCGCTCCTACGGCCTGCGCTTCGCCTTGAAGAAACGGCGCGAGACGGCCAATGATTTTCGGACACGATTGAGCAAGACCGAGGAGAAGGCGGAAAAGGCCGGTCAGGAGACCGACTATTGGTTGCTCGGGCCGCAGGCCGTTCAGGCTGGGTCGCTTCATTGCGACCTGTGGCGAGGTCCGGCAATCGACCTTGCCGCGCACGACCAGATCGCGATCTATCCGGTTGGCGGCTGGTGGAAATCGCACATCGGACAGAACCGCATGAACGACAAGGGCCGCTATGCGCTCGCGATCTCCATCTCGGCGCCGGATCAGGACGTCGACCTTTATGCCGAGATCGCGGCGGCGATCGAGGCGCGGATTGCCGCCGAAGTGGCGGTGGCAGCCGGGCCGGATCAAGGGTGATGAGCCTCGCTCGGAGCCAGGTCGATTTGCTGCACCTCGTGCTGAGCCCGTCGGGCCTCCAGCCAGTCCAGGCCAGCGCTCGTCAACTCCCAGCGCTTCGCTGCGTGATCGCCCGACCCAATGCAGCGAACCCATCCGCGCTTCTGTAAATCGGAAGCCGCGAGACCAACGGATCGGTAGAATTTGAACGGATTGCTGAGCTGATCCTGAATCTCGCGACTGGTAAGCGGGCCGGATTCGAGGAGCGCGAGGATTTCCGGCGTGCGCCCCTGGCCCGGCGATGAATAGTGCCTGGACGCAGCCTGCTGGGCGCGATCCGCAGCATCGCGTTCGACTGCACGGCGCGCTTTGTTGGGACTCATCGCCTTGCCGGCGAGCTTCGCGGCCGCGATTGCGGTCGTGCCTTGTTTGGTGAGCCGGTAGATCGGCGCGCGTCCCGGCATCGGCCTTTCCTGAACGATGTAACCCGACATCCGCAATCGCTGGAGATACTGACCCGCGCTTGGAGCCCGCTTTGACCGGACACCCGCTGCGGCGCTGATGTCGAGTGCGCGGGCTGGTCCGAGCGCATCGAGAGCGAGTAGGAGACGCACCTGTTCGGGTTTCAGCGCTGCGGAGACGTCGTTGCCTGGTAGGTGCTCACCTTCGAGATCATAGGCGCTGTGCGTCAATCCCTTCTGAGTGAGCCGGATAAGCTGGCGTTTGGGAGTCCCAGCCTTCTCGACAAGCCCCTTGGCGACAAGACGCTTGAGTGCGCTGTGGGTCGACTGGCCGAGCCGCTCGACGAGTGCTGCTCGGCGCGCGCCGCCGACTGGCGGAATGAGCCTCAACGTCGCCTTTTCGAGCGAGCCGATCTTAGGTTCGCGATCCACCAGGACGTCGAGCGTCCTTTTCCCGCTTTGTGCATAGACCCATTCGGAGGACTCACCGGGTGTAGGCAGACGGCGGATAAGGCCGGATTTCATCAGCTTCTTGAGAATCTGGTCCACCGCTTGACGGCTGACACCCTCTCGCTGGCGAAGTTCTGCGGCCGTGGCTGGCTTTGCTAGAGCATCATAAATGGTTTGTTGCCGCGTCCCGAGCTGTCCCCGAAAATAGGGTTCGCGTTGCTTCACCGCGATCTCCGCATCGAGCGGTCGGCTCCCATCTCGAAACAGGCCGTGACTGACGCGCACAAGGTGGCCGTCCATCAGCAGCAGTTCGAGCGCGGCGCGCGAATTGCGCACATGCTTGATGTCACGCCAGCGCACCACGCCGCGCTCCCGGACGATTTCAAGCATGGTGTGCGCCCCAGTCCCTGGATTGGGTTCCCATCGGGGCGGCCCGGAAAGTAATTTGTCGGACGTTACCGCACGCACGGCAACCCGCACTTCAGTGGCCCCAAAATGATGCCGTAGAACCTGCTCCAGCCGAGTTGCATCCACTACAGGACAGTCAAACTCCACATCGACTCGATATCCTTTCGACTTCCGCACAACTTCCCCCGGAGTGGCATCACCGCAATAGCCGCAATGGAGGCAAGCGTCACGTTATGCCAGCATCACAACGCTGACCGGCTGGCTGTTGCCGAGCGCAGCGGCGTGGATCATCAGCTATTCGACTTGGCCCGCGCTCTATCCGGCCGTGCTGATCCTCATGCTCAATGCGGCGAGCGGCAAACTCACGGTGCGCCAGTGGTCGTTCCGTTTCTGCCGGATTGAGCGCCCCGCCCGCGCGGGCGGGGCACATGAGCAGTCGCTAGGTGATGACGACGCCGGCCGCGATAGCCATGCGGGCGTATCGACTCAGCGGATACTTCGCCTCGAAATAGAGGTCGCGTTCGACCGGGAGCCCCAGCGGGCCGCACAGCGCCTCGATCTCCGCAAGGCTGACCGTGCCCAGTTCGGGTTCGCCGAGGCCGGGATCGCAGAGGCCGTAAAGGATGTCGGGCTCCTGGGGATCGCACTCGCTGATGAGCCAGGTGGCGCCAGCGTCGGGTGTGAACAGCTTGACGACGGGCTTGGGATCGAACTCGGGATGCTCGATGCTCAAGCGGCCGTTGGCGATGAGCTGCGCGCGGATGGTGTCGGTGATGAGCTGCATGACTGTCTCCATTCGGGAAGCCCTCCGATCGAGGGCGTGGAGGCGTTCGACCGGCGCAAGCGAGCGGCGGGGTCAGGCCCTACTCGGTCTGGTGCGGGCCGGGCTTGACCCCGACGCGGCGCCGGTCAGGCGTCCGTAACTGCCTCGCCGGGGAGGCCGAATGGGAGCGTCGATCGGCTTGGTCCGAGGTGCGCGTGAAGCGGCGGCGACAACAGCCGCGAGGCTTCCTGGGTCCGAGCGCATGATCGCGGATAAGCGCGCTGTCTCCAGCTTCGGCCCGATTGTCTCCAGCCGGCGGAGCCATTGTCTCCAGCCACCGGGTCGCGTGGAAGGGGCGAAATGGCCGCGCGGGGGCGCAAAAGATCGGGCGCAACCTGCGCCAGCCAACGCCAGGGGCGGCCCATTCTTGGCGATTTCCTGGAGACATTATGGAGACAACGGGCTTTACAGAGGGCGCTGTCTCCAACGAAAAAGCGGCCCGAAGGCCGCTAATCCGCTGATTTCTATATAGAAAACTGGAGCGGGCGAAGGGATTCGAACCCTCGACCCCAACCTTGGCAAGGTTGTGCTCTACCCCTGAGCTACGCCCGCTCTGGCGGCTGGAAACGGGTGGCTCCCAGCGGGTGAGGCGCGCGATTAGCACCGGCTTTCGGAGTCGGCAAGCCCTGTTTGCGCTTTTTCCGCGAAGGGTTGGCATTGGCGCGCCAAATCCCACATAAGCCAAAACGCACAAAGCAAGGAGCAAGCATCGGTGGCCACTCTCGGTCTCAATCCACAGGAAAAGGAAGCCGTCGAGGCTTTCCGCCGCGACGTCGTCGATCCCTCGATGAAAAGCCTCGTCATCCTCGATTTCTGGGCCGAATGGTGCGGGCCGTGCAAGCAGCTTGCGCCCGTGCTCGAAAAGGTCGCCGCGGATTATGCCGACAAGGGTGTCGTGCTGGCGAAGGTCGATGTCGATGCGAACGGCTTCATCGCCAGCCAGTTCCAGGTCCAGTCGATCCCGACCGTCTATGCGATCTTTCAGGGCCAGCCGGTCGCCAACCTGACCAATGCGCGGACCGAAGGCCAGCTCAAGGCGATGCTCGACCAGTTGCTGGCGCAGCTTCCGATCGAGAGCGAGGCGAGCGCCCGCGCGGTCGAGATCGCGCCGCTGATCGAGATGGGCGAGGGCGTGCTGGCCGAAGGCGACGGGCCGCGCGCCGCCGGCATTTTTTCGCAGATCGCCCAGATGGCGCCCGACAATGCCGCGGCGCACGGCGGGCTGATCCGCGCGCTGCTGCTGGCGGGCGACGCCGAGGCGGCGCAGGCGGCGCTGGACGCGGTGCCCGCCGATGTCGCGGCCGATCCCGCGATCGCGCAGGCGAAGAGCGCGCTCGCGCTCGCCGCCGACGCGCCCGATGCGGGCGAGCTCGCCGGGCTGGAGGCCGCGGTCGCGGCGAACCCCGACGACCATCAGGCGCGCTTCGACCTTGCCGCGGCGCAGATCGGCGCCGGGCAGCGCGATGCCGCCGCCGACAATCTGCTCCACATCGTCGCCGCCGACCGCGAATGGAACGAGGGCGCTGCGCGCGCCAAGCTGCTGTCGCTGTTCGAAGCCGTGGGCCTCGAAGAGCCGTGGGTCGCGGCGCAGCGCCGCCGCCTGTCGCTGATCCTGTTCGGCTGACGCGCCATGGCCGAAGCCGCACCCCTCACCATCCAGCGGATCGCGATCTTTCCGTTGCCCGGCGCGGTGCTGTTTCCGGGGCTGCACCTGCCGCTCCACATCTTCGAGCCGCGCTACAAGGCGATGGTGCAGGAAGTGCTCGCGCGCGACCGCCAGATCGGGATGATCCAGCCGCGCCAGATTCCCGGCGAGGAAGCGCGCGAACCGCCCGCGCTCTACGATGTCGGCTGTGTCGGGCGCATCGTCGATGTCGAGGCGCTCGACGAGGGGCGCTTCAACCTGGTGCTCGAAGGCGTCGCGCGCTTCCGCGTCCGCCGCGAGCTCGACGTTACGACGCCCTTCCGCCAGGTCGAGGCCGAGATCGAGGTCGAAGCCGAGGACGACGCCATACTGTCGAGCATCGAGCGCGCGAGCCTCGAGCGCGAGGCGAAGCGTTTCGCGGCGCGGCAGGGCTATGTCGTCGACTGGGATTCGGTCGGCCAGCTCGACGATGCGACCTTGGTCAACGGCATCGCGCAGGTCGCGCCGTTCGACGCGGCGGCGAAGCAGGCGCTGCTCGAGGCGAGCCCGATCGACGCGCGCGCCGAGCTGGTCGTGCAGATGATGCAATTCTTCGGCCGTTTCGACGGCGACGATGGGCGCGCGACGCTGCAATAGCCCCGTCATCCCCGCGGCATCGAAGACCGCGCGCAGCGCCAATGCGGGGATTCGGCGCCTCCACCTATTTCCCTTTTCTTTGCGCCTTTGCGCCTTTGCGTGAAATCAGAAAAATCTCACGCAAAGGCGCAAAGGCGCAAAGAGATAAGGCGGACAGGAAAGCTGGATTCCCGCCTCCGCGGGAAGGACGGAGGGTCGGCTCAATGCGGCTTGGCGCCCACCATGCGGGCCATGTCGGCGAAGGCGCGGCGCACGATATGGCGGTCGGCCTCGCCGAGCCGTTCGATCAGCGCTTCGGTATGGGTGAGCTGGCGGCGAACGAGTGCGCCTTCCGCGTGCGCTTTCGCCGCGACCCGCTCGGGCGCCGCCGCGCCGCGCGGGGTGCGCAGCAGCGCCTTTTCGCGGCGCGCCGCCCAGTCGGCGACGAGCCGGTCGGCGACGAGGCTCGCCAGACCATCGGCGGCGGCCTGCTCGGTCGCCGCTTCGGCGCCGGGGTCGACAAGCCCGTCATCGCCGCCCGTCTCCGCCAGCGCGTCGAGCGACAGCACCGCCCCCGCCGCGCGGCGGCCCGCGCAGCGCTGATCGCCGTGGAGCCGCAGGCGCAGCGCCTGCAATTCGGCGCGGATCTGCCAATTGACATAGGTGGTGAAGCGCGCCCGCGCGGGATCGTAGCGTTCGGCGGCGCGATGCAGCGCGATCGCGCACGCTTGCGCGGCATCCTCGGCGATGTCGGCGAGGCCGTAGGACCGGGTGAAATAGCGGATGCGCGGCGCCGCGAGCGCGAACAGACGCGCGGAGGCACGGTCGACGCGCGCCCGCGCGCGCGGTCCCGGCGCCGCTTCGAGCGCGGTGCGCGCCTGGATCAATGCGGTAACGGCATCTTCGAGGGCATCGCTTTTGGCCGACATGGTCGTTCCCCATCCTGGGCGGGCTTGGCCGCCCGCAGGACAAGGGATAGGCTGCGATGGTTAGCGGGAGCGTGCCGGGCGCCTAAGTATAAACCCATATCCGTCGCCCCTGCGCGGACGGGGCCGACGATCGGGTCAGATTTCGGCGCCCGCCAGCAGGCGCGGCAGGTCGCCCGCCTCGCCGCGCGCTTCGTCCATGAAGAAGCGCTTGAGCACCGGCAGTCGCTGCACGGCGCCGAGCCCGGCGCGACGCACCGCCGACGCGGTCTTGCCCGGAATCCCGAACAGGCGGGTGAGGCCGTCGGTCGCGAGGCTGACCATCAGATTGTCGAGCCCGCGCCAGCGCTGATAGCGCGCGAGCAGCGCCGCGTCGCCGAGGTCGAGCCCGAGCCGTGCGCCCTCGACGAGCACCTCGGTGAGCGCCGCGACGTCGCGCAGGCCGAGGTTGAGTCCTTGTCCCGCGATCGGATGGATGCCGTGCGCGGCGTCGCCGACGAGGACGATGCGGTCGGCGACGATCTTTGCGCTGTGATGGAAACCGAGCGGATAGGTCATGCGCGGTGCGACGAGCTCCATCGCGCCGAGCAGCCCGCCCGCGCGCTTTTCGAGCTCGGCAGTGAAGCCGCGATCGCCGAGCTTCGCGAAGCCCGGCCCGTCCTTTTCGGACACCGTCCACACGAACGCCGAGCGGTGCCGCCCCCGTTCGTCGTCGACGAGCGGCAGCAGCGCGAACGGCCCCGAGGGGAAGAAGATTTCGTGCGCGACATGATCGTGCGGCCTGGCGTGGGCGACGGCGCCGATCATCGCATGATGATGATAGGACCAGTTGGCGATGCTGAACCCCGCCGCGTCGCGCGTCGGCGAGCGCCGCCCCTCGGCGACGATCAGCAGCGGCGCCGCGAGCGTCGTCCCGTCGGCGAGCGTCAGCGTCACGCCGTGCGGCCCGACGTCGCGCGCCGCGACCTTCGCGGGGGCGAAGAGCCGCACCAGCGGTGCCTCGGCGATCCCCGCCGCGAGCGCGAGGCGGAGGCGGCGATTCTCGACCATCGTGCCGAGCGCCGGGGCATCCTCGGCGGTGACGAAATCGAGTTCGCCGCCGCCGCCATTTTCCTTCGGCCCGCCGTCGCTGACCTTGATCGCGCGGATCGGGCAGCCGTGATCGGTGAGCCGGTCGGCGATGCCGATGACCTCGAACATCCGCCACACCGCGCTCGCGATCGCCGAGGCGCGGCCGTCGAAACCCGGCGCGATCGTCGCCACCGGATCGGCGGGATCGACGATCTGGCTCGACAGGCCATGGCGGGCGAGCGCCAGCGCCAGCGCCTGTCCGACGAGGCCGCCGCCGGAGATCAAAACATCGCTGCGCAGGGGTTCGGTCATGCACCCGTCCTAGCGCGTTTTGGGGCAGGATGAAAAGGACGGCGTTTGACCGAAAGAGAGAGGAACGTCTGAAAACGAGCGGAAGGCGACATAGAAAATCCTCCCCGCTTGCGGGGAGGGGGACCGCCGAAGGTGGTGGAGGGGGTGGGCGGCCTGAAGCCGGCGGCGCATGAGGACGCGACCCCCCTCCGTCAGCGCTTCGCGCTGCCACCTCCCCGCAAGCGGGGAGGATTAGAAATGTCCGCTTCCCACCCCTAAGCCGACATCGGCTCCAAATAGGCCTTTCCTACATTATCCAGCTGTGTCAGCCTTCATCCGGCTCTTTCATTTGGTGAACAAAAACGGTTGCTAGCCGGCTTGCGGTGCAGCCATCGCGCGGCGCGTCCTGCACGCCGCAAGACCCGAACCGGCGCGCGCATTGGGCTGAACTTTCCTGAACTTCGGAATAATATCGTGCACGCTTGCACGCCTCGCCGAGGGGCTGCTTGACGGCGAGTCCGCCCCGTGTGCATATCGCCGTGGTTAATAGTTGAGGACCGTTTCCAGCATGGCCAGCCGCAAGCCCATCGCCGCAAAGGCCGATTGGCGCACGATTTTCCGCCAAAGTATCGCCCGGTCGCTCGTGATCGCGGCGGCGGCGCTGCTCGCTGCCTTCACCTTGTTCCTGACGCTTGCCTTCGTCACCTACGACAGCACCGACGCGGCGCTCAACACCGCGGCGAACGGCAATGCCGCGAACTGGATGGGCGCCCCCGGCGCCTGGTTCGCCGACCTTGGCCTGTCGATCGGCGGCGCGCCGGTCGTGCTGTTGCTGCCTTTGCTCGGCGTCATGGCGTGGCGGCTGTGGGTCGGGGAACCTCAACCCTATTGGCTTCGTCAGCTCGCCTATTCTTTTATCGGCATCCTGCTCGTCGGACTCGGCGCCGAACTATGGGCGCCCGCCAGCGGCGCGCCGATGCCGGCGGGCTGGGGCGGGATCATCGCGCTGGTCGTCGGCGGCGCGATCACGCCGCTGTTCGCGTTTGCCGGCGAACCCGGCGCGGCGCTCGCGCGCTTCGCCGCGATCGTGGTGCTGGTCCTCCTCGGCCTGTGGCTCGCCTTTCGCGCGCTGCGGCTCGAAAAGGGCTGGGCTTCGCGGCTCAAGCTCCCTGCGGCGACGAGCAGCCGCGTCGTCGAACCGGCCAAGGCGGCCGAGGCCGGGGCCAAGGCGCCCAATCTGATGGAGCGCGTGATCCGCCCGCGCCCGCGCGCCGAGCCGAGCGACCGCGCGCCGCCCGAGATCGCCGATCCCGTCGAACGCACGGCACCGTCGAAGCCCAAGGCCAAGCCGCAGACCGAGCTGTTCACCAATTATCAGCTCCCCTCGATCGACCTGCTCACCCCGGCGCCCGAGGGACGGAGCGGACAGATCGACAAGGCGGCGCTCGAACGCAACGCGCGGCTGCTCGAATCGGTGCTCGAGGATTTCCAGGTCAAGGGCGTCGTCACCGCGGTGCGCCCCGGCCCGGTCGTCACCATGTACGAGCTCGAGCCTGCGCCGGGCACCAAGGCGAGCCGCGTCTCGAACCTCGCCGACGACATTGCGCGCAACATGTCGGCGCTCTCGGCGCGCATCGCGCCGATCCCCGGCCGCACGGTGATCGGCATCGAGCTGCCCAACGCGAACCGCGAGGCGGTGGTGCTGCACGAAATTATCGGCAGCGCGCTGTTCCAGGACCAGAATGGCGCGCTGCCGATCATCCTCGGCAAGAATATCAGTGGCGACGCGATGATCGCCGACCTCGCCCCGATGCCGCACCTCCTGATCGCAGGCACCACCGGATCGGGTAAGTCGGTCGGGCTCAACGCGATGATCCTCTCGCTCCTCTATCGCCTCGGCCCCGACCAGGTGAAGATGATCATGATCGACCCGAAGATGCTGGAGCTCAGCGTCTACGACGATATTCCGCACCTGCTCGCCCCGGTGGTGACCGAGCCCAAGAAGGCGATCCGCGCGCTCAAATGGGCGGTCGAGCAGATGGAGGACCGCTACCGGATGATGTCGTCGCTGTCGGTGCGCAACCTTGCCTCCTACAACGACAAGGTGCGCGGGGCGCTTGCCAAGGGCAAGTCGCTCGGGCGGCGCGTCCAGACCGGCTACGACCCCGACACCGGCCAGCCGGTCTATGAGGAGGAGGCGCTCGACTATCAGCCGCTGCCGCAGATCGTCGTCGTCGTCGACGAGCTGGCCGACCTGATGATGACCGCGGGCAAGGAGGTCGAATTCCTGATCCAGCGCCTCGCGCAAAAGGCGCGCGCCGCGGGCATCCACCTGATCCTCGCGACGCAGCGGCCGTCGGTCGACGTCATCACCGGCGTCATCAAGGCAAACCTGCCGACGCGCATCAGCTTCAACGTCACCTCGAAGATCGACAGCCGCACGATCCTGGGCGAGGCGGGCGCCGAGCAGCTGCTCGGCAAGGGCGACATGCTCTATGTCCCCGGCGGCAAGCAGATCACCCGCATCCACGGCCCCTTCGTCTCGGACGACGAGGTGCGACTGGTCGCCGAACATTGGAAAGCGCAGGGCCGCCCCGACTATATCGAGAGCGTCACCGAGGATCCCGAAGACGGCGGCTTCGCGATGGAAGGCGCCCCCGCGGGCGGCGACAGCGCCGAGGACCGCATGTATGCCAAGGCCTGCCAGATCGTCGCCGAAAGCCAGAAGGCCTCGACGAGCTGGCTCCAGCGGCAGCTTCGCATCGGCTATAACAGCGCCGCGCGCCTGATCGAGCGGATGGAGGAGGAGGGACTCGTCAGCCCGCCCAACCATGTCGGCCGCCGCGACGTGCTGACCGACCAATATGGCCAGCCGCGATAGGGGGGATTGAAGCATTTCTCAAATCGTCATCCCGGCCTTCGCCGGGATGACGGAGAGATGAAACGGCAGTTCAGGACGAGTTCAATGCCTGACCCTCATGATGCAGCCCCACAAGCAAGACAGAGAGCCAGATGACCTTTCAGAAGATGATCGCCCCTTTCGCCGCCGTCGGCCTTGCGGTCGCCGCGCCCGCCATCGCGCAGTCGGCGAGCGCGCTGGCGTCGGTGCAGGCGCACCTCAAATCGACGAGTTCGATGACCGCCGATTTCGTCCAGACCGACCGCAACGGCCAGCGGCTGACCGGCAAGCTGACGCTGAAGCGCCCCGGCAAGATCCGCTTTCAATATCAGAAGGACGTGCCGCTGCTGATCGTCGGCGACGGCAGCCGCCTGACGATGATCGACTATCAGGTGAAGCAGGTGCAGAGCTGGCCGGTCAGGAATTCGCCGCTCGGCGCGCTGCTCGACCCAGACCGCGACCTGTCGAAATATGCCAAGGTGCTGCCCACCGGCAGCAGCGACGTGCTGAGCGTCGAGGTGAAGGACCCGAAACGCCCCGAATATGGCACGATCACGATGGTCTTCGTCCGCGACGGATCGTCGCCTGCCGGCCTCCGCTTGCGTGGCTGGGTGGCGCTCGATTCGCAGAACAACCGGACGCGCATCGACCTCAGCAACCAGAAGTTCAACGTCGCGGTCGCCGACTCGGCGTTCAAATGGACCGATCCGCGCCCGCGCAAGCGCAAGTGATCGCCGCGGCATCGACGAACGGCCTTCCCTGACCGACGAACGACGGCGGGGCGCGGCCCGTTCAGCTTGGCGACAGGGAAAGGCGGCTATTCCAACCCTCGAAGGCGCCACCACGGCTTCCGGTTTTGGGTTTCCCCCTGTTGCCCCATCCGGATCGCCCGGTGTCTTCATTCAAGAGCGTGACGAACGCTGACCTTGAACCCCCGTTCCACCGCCCCTGGGACGGGGGTTTATGATTCCCGCACCGACAAGCCGAGCATCCCGGCGCATGAATAGGAAACCCGAGGGCAGGTGTCGCCTTTGGGGTGGGGAGCGGACGGTGCCGATCCTCCCCGGCACGGGGAGGGGGACCACCGAAGGTGGTGGAGGGGCAGGTGCGACATGGCGCGCCTTTTCTGGATCGAAGCGTAAACCGAGGGTGCCCCTCCACCATGCTTCGCATGGTCCCCCTCCCCGTGCCGG
>QFCS01000184.1_pt1 | contig 91165 bp, 90 predicted proteins | sample 3576561 | NCBI WGS metagenome assembly QFCS01 | reverse complement strand
CTGGCACGAATTCGCCGAGCAGACCAAGCGCGGTGACCGCGTCAAGGGCCCGATCAAGTCGATCACCGACTTCGGCGTGTTCGTCGGCCTGGCCGCCGGCATCGACGGCCTGGTGCACCTGTCCGACCTGTCCTGGAACGAGCCCGGCGAAGCCGCCGTGCGCAACTACAAGAAGGGCCAGGAAGTCGAAGCGATCGTGCTGGCCATCGACGTGGAGCGCGAGCGCATCTCCCTGGGCATCAAGCAGCTCGACGGCGACCCATTCACCACCTTCGTGTCGGTGAACGACAAGGGCTCCATCGTGACCGGCAAGGTCAAGACCGTGGATGCCAAGGGTGCCGAGATCGATCTGGGCGAAGACGTGCTGGGTTACCTGCGCGCCAGCGAAATCAGCCGTGACCGCGTGGAAGATGCGCGCAACGTGCTCAAGGAAGGCGACGAAGTCAACGCCGTGGTGGTGAACGTGGATCGCAAGACCCGCAACATCCAGCTGTCGATCAAGGCCAAGGACGCCGCCGACCAGCAGGAAGCCATGGCCAACCTGAGCCAGCAGTCTTCCCGCGAAAACGCCGGCACGACCAGCCTGGGCGCCCTGCTGCGCGCCAAGCTGGACAACAACCAGAACTGAAGCGAAACCGGTTCGGCGCCGGGTGAGCCACCCGCCCGCAAGGGCGGCCACTTGCCCGGCGCTGTCCCCTCAACGCCCCCACTCCATTCGACATGACCCGAAGCGACCTCGTTGAAGCTCTGGCCAGCCGTTTCGGCCAGCTCACCCACCGCGATGCCGAGTTCGCCGTCAAGGCGATCCTGGACGCCATGGGCGAAGCCTTGGTGAAGGGCCATCGCATCGAGATCCGGGGTTTTGGCAGCTTCTCCGTCAACCGGCGTTCACCTCGCATCGGGCGCAACCCGCGCTCCGGTGAGAGCGTGATGATTCCCGAGAAACGGGTGCCGCACTTCAAGCCGGGCAAGGCCCTGCGCGAAGAGGTGGACAAGAAGACCGCCGAGATTCTGGGCCGCGAAACCCAGAAGCGGGCCTGATACAAGGGCTGCTCGTTACAATCGCCCCACCACAAAGGGGACGACGTGAAATACCTGATGTGGCTGCTCAATGCAGCCATTTTTTTTGTGCTGTTCGCCTTCGCGCTCAACAACCAGGACAGCGTGACGCTGCACCTGTTCTTCGGTGCGAGCTGGCAAGCCCCCCTGGTGCTGGTGATCCTGGTGGCGCTGGTGATCGGGGTGTTCCTCGGCGTGGCCGTGATGCTGCCGCTGTGGCTGCGCGCCCGGCGCACCCGCCGCCAGCACGCGTCGGCCTCGGCGCTGCACAGCACCGCCTTTGACGGCGACACCACCCTGCTCCCTCCCGACCCGATCGACCGCCGGCATGGACTTTGATTTCACCTGGCTGCTCTGGGGCCTGCCGCTGGCGTTCGCGCTGGGCTGGGCCGCGTCGCGCTTCGACCTGCGCCAGTGGCGCATGGAAGGCCGCCAGGCGCCCAAGGCCTACTTTCGCGGCCTCAACCACCTGCTCAACGAACAGCAGGACCAGGCCATCGACGCCTTCATCGAAGCGGTGCAGGGCGACCCCGACACCGCCGAACTGCACTTCGCCCTGGGCAACCTCTTCCGCCGCCGCGGCGACTACGACCGCGCCGTGCGCGTGCATGAGCACCTGCTCTCGCGCGCCGACATCGACCGCAAGGACCGCGACCGCGCCCAGCACGCGCTGGCGCTCGACTTCCTCAAGGCCGGCCTGCTGGACCGCGCCGAAGCGGCCCTGCACAAGCTCGAAGGCTCGGCCTTCGAAGGCGAGGCCTTGCTGGCGCTGCTGGGCATCTACGAACGCTCGCGCGACTGGCCCCAGGCCAAGCGGATCGCCCAGCGCCTCGAAGACGCCGAACAAGGCAGTTTCGCCACGCGGCTGGCGCACTACCTGTGCGAAGAGGCCGACCTCGCCCAGCGCGGGGGCGACGGCGCCAAGGCCCAGCAACTGCTGAACGAGGCCGTGCAACGCGCCCCGCAGCTGGCGCGCGGCTGGATGGCGCTGTCGGCCCTGAAGGCGCACACCGGCGACGCCTCGGGCGCGTTCGACGCCCTGGTGCGCATGAACCAGCACGCACCACAAAGCCTGCCGCTGGCGGCCCGTGCCCTGGCCGATCTGGCCCGGCAGACCGGCCGCGAGGCCGAGGCCATGAAGTTGCTGCAGGCCAGCCACGAGCGCGCACCGGCGATCGACGTCACGGAAGCCCTGGCCAGCCTGAGCAGCGGCACCGAGGCGGTGCGCGGCCACTACCTCAGCCACCTGGAGCGCGAACCCTCGCTGGTCATCACCACCCAGTGGATGGCGGGCGAGACGCTCTCCAGCCCCACCGCGAAGGCCAGCGTGCAGAAGGCGCTGGAACACGCCAGCGCGCCGCTGCGCCGTTACCGCTGCGCGGCCTGCGGCTTCGAGGCGCGCCAGCATTTCTGGCAGTGCCCGGGCTGCCAGGCCTGGGACAGCTACCCGGCCCGGCGCGTGGAAGAGTTGTAGACGGCTCCCCCCGCGCCGCGCCTGCGGCGCGTCACCCCCCAGGGGGCGACACCTGGGGCCGGCAAAGCCGGACCCGCGGTCTCCCTGGATCGCGGGCTGGCGCTCGTTACGCCTTCCCGTACCCACCGCCACCGGGCGTGTGGATCTCGAAGACATCGCCGGCCTTCATCTCGGCCTGCCCGATGTGGGCCAGGTCCTCGGTGCGGCCATCAGCCCGGACCACGCGGTTGATGCCGAGTTGTCCGGGCTCGCCGCCGTCCATGCCGAAGGCCGGGTGCACGCGGCCGTTGGAGAGGATGCTCGCCGTCATGGGCTCCAGGAAACGCACGCGCCGCACGCCCCCGTCGCCGCCGTGCCAGCGCCCGGCCCCACCTGAGCCGGCCCGGATCTCGTAACTCTCCAGCCGCACCGGGAAACGGAACTCCAGCACCTCGGGGTCGGTCAGGCGCGAGTTGGTCATGTGGGTCTGCACCACGCTCGTGCCATCAAAGCCGTCGCCCGCGCCGCTGCCACCCGAAATCGTCTCGTAGTACTGGTGCGCCGCGTTGCCGAAGGTGAAGTTGTTCATCGTGCACTGGCTGGCCGCCATCACGCCCAGCGCGCCGTACAGCGCGTTGGTGATGCAACTGGAGGTCTCCACATTGCCCGCCACCACCGAGGCCGGCGGGTTGGGGTTGAGCATGGAGCCGGGCGGGATGACGACCTTGAGCGGCTTGAGGCAGCCCGCGTTGAGCGGGATGTCGTCGTCCACCAGCGAGCGGAACACGTACAGCACCGCCGCCATGCACACCGCCGTGGGCGCGTTGAAGTTGTTGAGCTGCTGCGGCGAGGTGCCGGTGAAGTCGATCTCGGCGCTGCGCTCGGCCGCGTTCACCCGCACGCTCACCTGGATCTGCGCGCCGTTGTCCAGCGGCAGGGTGTACCGGCCGTCCTTCAGGCGCGTGATCACACGGCGCACCGACTCCTCCGCGTTGTCCTGCACATGGCGCATGTAGGCCTGCACCACGTCCAAGCCGAACTGCTCGACCATCTTGCGCAGCTCCTGCACGCCTTTTTCGTTGGCGGCGATCTGCGCCTTGAGGTCGGCCATGTTCTGCTGCGGGTTGCGCGAAGGGTATTCACCACTCTGCAGCAGGGCCACCATCTCGGCCTCGCGCAGCACGCCCCGGTCCACCAGCTTCACGTTGTTGATCTGCACGCCCTCTTCCTCGATGCGCGTGGAGAACGGCGGCATGGAGCCCGGCGTGGTGCCGCCGATGTCGGCGTGGTGGCCGCGCGACCCCACGTAGAACGTGGGCTGGCTGCCGAGGTAGACCGGTGTGATCACCGTCACATCGGGCAGGTGCGTGCCACCGTGGTAAGGGTCGTTGAGCACATACACGTCGCCCGGCTGCATCTTGCCGGTGTTCTCGCGGATCACCGTCTTGATGCTCTCGCCCATGGAACCCAGGTGCACCGGCATGTGCGGCGCGTTGGCGATGAGGTTGCCCTGCGCGTCGAACAGCGCGCACGAGAAATCCAGCCGCTCCTTGATGTTCACCGAGTACGCGGTGTTCTGCAGCTGCAGCCCCATCTGCTCGGCGATGTTCATGAACAGGTTGTTGAACACCTCCAGCAGCACCGGGTCCACCGTGGTGCCCACGGCGTAGCTCACCGTGCGTGGCACACGGCGGTCCAGCACCAGGTGGTCCAGCGCCGTGAGCACCGCCTCCCAGCCCGGTTCGACCACCGTGGTCGCGTTCTTCTCCGCAATGATCGCGGGCCCGGGAATCACGTCGCCCGGGCGCAGGTCCTCGCGCACCACCAGCGCGGTGTCCAGCCACTGGCCCCCCGAGTACATGCGCACCGTCTCGCGCCTCGGCACCTCGCGCGGCTCGTGCGTCTCGACACGAGGCTCGTGCGGCGCGTCGCCCGCGACCACAGCCTCCACCGACACCGCCTCCACCACGAGGCGCTTGCCCTGCATGAGAAAGGCAAAACGCTGCCGGTAGGCGGCTTCGAAACCCGCCTCGATCTCGGCCATGTCGCCGTAGGGCACGACCAGGGCCGAGTCGCTGCCCTCGTAGCGCACATGCACGCGGCGGTGCACGGTGGATTCGCCCGCGTTCACCTGCTGGCGCTGCAGCTCGGCGCGAGCGGCCGCTGCCAGGGTCTCGAGCGCGTCCGCGATCGTGGGCAGCGACGCCGCCACCAGCGGCAGTTCCACCGCCTGCTCGCGGATCACGTTCTGGTCGGCCAGCCCCATGCCGTACGCGCTGAGCACACCCGCCAGCGGGTGCACGAAGACGCGCGTCATGCCCAGCGCATCCGCCACCAGGCAAGCGTGCTGCCCGCCCGCGCCGCCGAAGCACTGCAGGGTGTAGCGCGTCACGTCGTAGCCGCGCGCCACCGAAATCTTCTTGATCGCGTTGGCCATCTGCTGCACCGCGATGTGGATGAAGCCCTCGGCCACCTCCTCGGCGAGCCGCCCGGTCTGCGCCGCCAGATCGGCGAACTTCGACTGCACCGCGTCCAGGCTCAAGGCCTCGTCGGCGCGGGGGCCGAACACCTTGGGAAAGTGCGCCGGCTGGATCTTGCCCGTCATCACGTTGGCGTCCGTCACCGCCAGCGGGCCGCCGCGCCGGTAGCTCGCCGGGCCGGGGTTGGCGCCCGCGCTCTGCGGGCCGACGCGAAAGCGCGAACCGTCGAACGCCAGGATGGAGCCACCCCCCGCCGCCACCGTGTGGATGCTCATCATGGGCGCGCGCATGCGCACGCCCGCCACCTGGGTCTCGAACTCGCGCTCGAACTCGCCCGCGTAGTGCGACACGTCGGTGGACGTGCCGCCCATGTCGAAGCCGATCACCTTGCCGTGGCCCGCCAGGCCCGCCGTGCGCGCCATGCCCACGATGCCGCCGGCCGGGCCGGAAAGGATGGCGTCCTTGCCCTGGAAGGCGTGGGCATCCGTGAGGCCACCCGAGGACTGCATGAAGAACAGCTTCACGCCCGGCATCTCGGCGGCCACCTGCTCCACGTAGCGGCGCAGGATGGGCGAGAGGTAGGCATCGACCACCGTGGTGTCGCCCCGGCTCACGAACTTCATCATCGGGCTGGTGCCGTGCGAGCTGCTCACCTGCGTGAAGCCCGCCTCGCGCGCCAGCCGCTCGGCCGCCGCCTCGTGCGCGGTGAAGCGGTAGCCGTGCATGAACACGATGGCCACGCTGCGCAGGCCGCGCGCGAAGGCCGCCTGCAGGTCGGCGCGCAACGCCGCCTCGTCCAGCGGCTGCAGCACCTCGCCGTGCGCGGCCATGCGCTCCTGCGCCTCGATCACCTCGGCGTAGAGCAGCTCGGGCAGCACGATGCGGCGGTCGAACAGGCGCGGCCGGTTCTGGTACGCGATGCGCAGCGCATCGCGGAAACCGCGTGTGGTCACCAGCAGCGTGGGCTCGCCCTTGCGTTCCAGCAGCGCGTTCGTCGCCACCGTGGTGCCCATCTTCACGCACTCGACCTGCTGGGGCGTCACCGGCTCGCCGGCTTTCAGCCCCAGCAGGTGGCGGATGCCGGCCACCGCCGCGTCGCGGTACTGCTCGGGGTTTTCCGAGAGCAGCTTGTGCGTGACCAGGGTGCCGTCGGGCCGTTTGGCCACGATGTCGGTGAAGGTGCCGCCCCGGTCGATCCAGAACTGCCAGCGAAGTGCGTGCGTCGGTGTCATAGGGAATGTCAGAGCGAAGCGGCCGAACGTGCGGCCTGGTCATAGATGCCGGAGAGCACGCGCAGCAGGCGCGCGAGCTGGCCGATGTCGTGGTTGAGCGCGTCATCCGCCTTGAGCGCATCGATCAGGCAGGTTTCGCGGATCTCGCGGTAGCGCGTCACGTAGCCCTTGCCCGCCTCGGTGGGCGCGTAGGTCACGTCCTTGCCGTTCTTGCTCGACTCCACCATGCCCAGGCTCTGCAGCTTCTTGAGCGAGTAGTTGACGAGGTGCGTGTCCTCCACGTTCATGATGAAGGCGATGTCGGCCAGGCGCTTGTCGCGCGCGCGGTGCGAAACGTGGTGCAGCACCAGCACGTCCAGCGCGGTGAGGTCCTTCAGGCCGGCGGCGCTCATGCAGTGCACCACCCAGCGGTGGAAGGCATTGCCGGCCACGATCAGGCCGAACTCGAACTCGCTCATCTCCGCGCTGCGCGGCGACACCAGGTGCGCGGAAGACACGATGGGCGAAGCCGGCGGCGTTGGCTTGGCACTTGCTTTGGAACGGGCCATGGCGGAAAGTCTGCGTCGTTTCGGTGCGGCGGAGTTTAGGCTTTATGTTGACGATTTGCCAACGATTTATTGACATTCAGGGAAAGTACCGATCACACTTCATCCACTCGCCGATAGAGTCCTCCGAGCCGCAACCGCTGCTCGATCCGTGTCCCACCCCACCTGGAGCCTAAGATGAAACGTCGCCTGTTCAGCCTTTCCGTGGCCGCTGCCACCGTGGCCATGAGCCTCCCCGCCCTGGCCCAGACCAAATGGGACCTGCCGGCGGCCTACCCCGCCACCAACTTCCACACCGTCAACCTCACGGCCTTCGCGAACGACGTGGACAAGGCCACCGGCGGCAAACTCAAGATCACGGTGCACGCGGGCGCCTCGCTGTTCAAGGCGCCCGAGATCAAGCGCGCGGTGCAGGGCGGCCAGGCACAGATCGGCGAGATCCTGATGGCCAACTTCCAGAACGAATGGCAGCTGTTCGGCGCCGATGGCCTGCCCTTCCTGGCCGACAGCTACGACGCCTCCATGAAGCTCTACAAGGCGCAGAAGCCGCTGCTGGAGAAGAAATTCGCCGAGCAAGGCATGGTGCTGCTCTACGCCGTGGCCTGGCCGCCGCAGGGCCTCTACAGCAAGGCGCCGATCAACAGCGCCGCCGACCTCAAGGGCAGCAAGTGGCGCGCGTACAGCCCGGCCACCGCGCGCATCGCCGAGCTGGTGGGCGCACAGCCCGTCACCGTGCAGGCCGCCGAACTCTCTCAGGCCCTGGCCACCGGCGTGGTCGAGACCAACATGACCTCCGGCGCCACCGGCGTGGACAGCAAGCTCTACGAGCACCTGAAGTTCTACTACGACGTGCAAGCCTGGCTGCCCAAGAACGCCGTGTTCGCCAACAAGAAGGCCTTCGACGCGCTCGACAAGCCCTCGCAGGACGCGCTGCTCAAGGCCGCCGCCGACGCCGAAACGCGCGGCTGGGCCGAATCGCAGAAGGTCAACACCGACACCCTCGCCACGCTCAAGGCGCGCGGCATGACCGTGGCGCCGCCGTCGGCACAGCTCAAAGCCGACCTGCAGAAGGTGGGCGAGACCATGCTCAAGGAATGGCAGGAAAAGGCCGGCCCTGAAGGCAAGACCCTGATCGACACCTACAAGCGCTGATCCCACCATGACCCTGGATGCACCGGCCGCCGCGCGCGGCCCCGTGAGGCGCGCGCTGGACGGCCTGTACGCACTGGGGGGCGGCCTGGCCGCCCTTTGCGTGCTGGGCATCCTCGTGCTGATGGTCTGGGCGTCCCTCGGGCGCCTGCTCGAGTGGCGCGTGTCCTGGGTCAACGACGTGGTCTCCTGGCTCTGCGCCGCCGCCGCGTTCCTGGGCATGGCCTACAGCTTTCGCAACGGCGACTTCGTGCGCGTCACGCTGCTGCTGGAGGTGGCCAGCCCGCGCGTGCGCCCCTGGCTGGAGGTGTTCGCCCTCGCGGTGGCCACGGCCATGGTGAGCTACCTCGGGTATTGGGCCGCGCTGTTCACCTACGAAAGCTATGTCTTCAACGACATCGCGAACAACATGGTCGCCATCCCGATCTGGATCCCGCAGATGAGCGTGGTGGTGGGCACGGCCATCCTGATCATCGCCGCACTGGACGAATGCGTCACCGTGCTGCGCGGTGGCCGCCCGAGTTATGTGGTGCGTGTCGAAGAGCGGCACGCGCGCGGCGATTTTTCCGAGGAGCTGTGAATGGGCCTGCTTGAAATCGGGGCCCTGCTGCTCTTCATCCTGCTGCTGATGCTCAGCGGCGGCGTCTGGATCGCCATGACGCTGGCCATCGTGGGCTGGGTCGGCCAGGCCTTCTTCACCACCACCCTGCCCGGCAAGAACCTCTTCACCGCGTTCTGGGAAACCACCGCCAGCTGGGAGCTCGCGGCCCTGCCGCTGTTCATCTGGATGGGCGAGATCCTCTACCGCACCCGCCTGTCCGAACAGATGTTCGACGGCCTCTCACCATGGCTCTCGCGCGTGCCCGGCCGGCTGATGCACACCACCGTGCTCGGCTGCGGCATCTTCGGCTCGGTCTCCGGGTCGTCCGCCGCCACCTGCGCCACCATCGCCAAGGTGGCCCTGCCCGAACTCGACAAGCGCGGCTACGACCGCAACCTCGCGCTCGGCTCGCTGGCCGCCGCCGGCGGCCTGGGCATCCTGATCCCACCGTCCATCACCATGGTGGTCTACGCCGTGGCGGCCGACGCCAGCGTGATCCGCCTCTTCCTCGCCGGTTTCCTGCCAGGCTTTCTGCTGATGGCCCTGTTCTCCGGCTACATCATCTGGTGGAGCCTGCGCAACCCCGACAAGGTGCCGCCGGCCGAAGCCCCCACCACCTTCGCCGAGAAGCTGCGGCGCTCGGGCAGCCTCATCCCCTGCGGCCTGCTCATCGTCTTCATCGTCTGGGTGCTGGTCTCGGGCATCGCCACCGCCACCGAATGCGCGGCCTACGGCGTGGTGGGCTCGCTCGCCATCGCCGCCGCCAGCCGGGCACTGACCTGGCGCAACTTCTGGCAGGGCCTCACCGGCGCCACGCGGGTGAGCTGCATGATCATGTTCATCCTCGCGGGCGCGGCCTTCCTCACCAAGACCATGGCCTTCACCGGCATCCCGCGCGAACTCGCCGAACTGGTCGAACGGCTGCAACTCTCGCCCTACGGCCTCATCTTCGTGCTGGTGATCGTCTACCTCGTGCTCGGCGCGGCGCTCGACGGCATCAGCATGATCGTGCTCACCGCCGCCGTGGTGCTGCCCATGGTCCAGCAGGCCGGCTTCGACCTCGTGTGGTTCGGCATCTTCATCATCATGCTGATCGAGATCGCCGAGATCACACCGCCGGTGGGCTTCAACCTCTTCGTGCTGCAGAACATGACCGGCATCGACAGCAACCGCATCGCCCGGGTCACCCTGCCCTTCTTCGCCTGCATGATCCTGGCCATCGCGCTCATCACGGTCTTCCCCTCCATCGTCACCGTGCTGCCCGACCTGTTCATGGGCAAAGAGTTGTAACAGAGGCCGAAACCCGCATCCTCTACACTGACGCATCCCCGCCGCCACCGTGCGGCGGTTTGCTTTTTTCCCGAGGATGTTCCCGTGTTCAAGAATGTGACGATCTACCGCATCGCGCCCGGCTGGGAGGCGACGCTGGAAGACATGGAAGCCGCGCTGGACGCGGCCCGTTTCGTGCCCTGCGGCGCCACGCAGGACAAGGCCGTCGGCTGGATCGAGCCGCGCGGCGAGGCCCATGGCCCGCTGGTGGAATCGGTGGCCGGCCAGCGCATCCTGAAACTGCAGATCGAGACCAAGGGCGTGCCCGGCTCGGTCGTCAAGAAAAAAGCCCAGGAAGAAGCCGACCACATCGAGGCCACCACCGGCCGCAAACCCGGCAAGAAGGAAACCAAGGCCCTGCGCGAAGACGCGCTGCTGGCCCTGCTGCCCCAGGCCTTCGCGCGCCAGATGACGGTGTGGGTCTGGATCGACCTGAAGAACGGCTGGCTGGTCACCGACGCCAGCAGCCAGGGCAAGCTCGACGAGGTCGTCACCGCCCTCGTGCGCGCCTTCGATGGCCTGGCCGTCACTCTGCTGCAGACCGCCGTGACGCCGCAGACCGCCATGACGCAGTGGCTCTCGGCCACCACGCCCGACGAATGGCCCGGCGGCTTCGCGGTGGAGCGCGAGTGCGAGCTCAAGTCCGGCGACGAAGAAAAGTCGGCCGTGAAATTCACGCGCCACAACCTCGCCACCGACGAGGTGCGCAAGCACATCACCGAAGGCAAGCTGCCCACCCGCCTGGCCATGAGCTGGGAAGGCCGCATCGGCTTCACGCTCACCGAATCGCTGCAGGTCAAGAAGATCAACTTCCTGGAAGGCGTGTTCGACGGCCGGCCCGATGAAGGCGAAAACGGCTTCGACGCCGACGTGGCCCTGTCCACCGGCGAGCTGCAGAAACTCATTCCCGAGCTGATCGAGGCCCTGGGCGGCGAGATGGCCTTCGGTGCCGCCGCCGACAGCGAGCCTTCGGCGTCGGCACCTGCCGCACGCGAAGCCGTCACCGCCGACGCGGACGACGACGGCCCGCCGTTCTGATCCGCCTTCACTGAAACGCGCCGTCCATGCACAGCGTCATCGCCATCTCCCTCGGTGCCGTGCTCGGCGCGCTGGCGCGCTGGCGCCTGAGCCTGTGGCTCAACCAGGGCGCGGCCATCCTGCCCTGGGGCACGCTGGCGGCCAACTGGATCGGCGCCTACATCGTGGGCGTGGCCGTGGTGTTCTTCCAGAGCCAGACGCAGATCGACCCGGTCTGGCGGCTCGCGGTCATCACCGGTTTTCTCGGCGCGCTGACCACCTTCTCCACCTTCTCGGCCGAAGTCATCGCCATGCTGCAGCACGGCCGCTTCGCGCTCGCCGTCGGCACGGCCGGCCTGCACCTGATGGGCTCGCTGCTGCTGACCTGGGTGGGCATGCGCAGCGCCGCGATCTGGTTCACGCCGGCCTGAACTCGCTGCGGTAGAGCCCCGGCGTCATCGCCGTGTGCTGCTTGAACTGCCGGGTGAAATGGGCCTGGTCGGCGAAGCCGCACACATAGCCCACCTGGGCCGTGGGCATGTTGTCCGCGGCCAGCAACCGGGCCGCCCCGGCGAGCCGGGCCTTGGCGAGCAACTGCGTGAAGCTCAGGCCCTGGTCCGCCAGGCGGCGCTGCAGCGTGCGCGGCGACGAGGCCGCTTCCCGCGCCAGCGCGTCCACCGTCCAGCCCCGCCCCGGGTCGGCGGCGAGCCGGGCCTGGAGGTGGGCGACCCAGCCCTCGGGGGTCGCGGGTCCGGGTTCGGTCAGCGGGCTCTCGGGCCGGGCTTGCCAGCGCAACTCCCAGCTCGACACATCGTCCGGCCAAACGGGCGAGCGCCACGCGCGCTGGCTGCGGCTCCACACCGGTTGCCCGATGGGCCGGGCCTGCACACCCTGCGTGCGCAGGTACTCGCACAGCGCCACCAGAAAGCCGAACACCAGCAGGTCTTCGGCCGGCGTGGGCGGGCGCAGCGGGTCCAGCGACACGTGCCGCAGGCGCAGCAGGCCGGGCTCGGGCTGGCTCACGCGCACGCGGTGGCGCGAATGCACGAAGCGCTCCAGGCGCTGCCAGCGCTGCAGCAGGTCGGGCGGATCGCGCGCGAGCGACAGCGCCAGCAGCAGCGGCTCGTCGTCCATGCCGTGCACCGCCTCGCCCAGCCGCACGATCACGTCCGGCCCATGGGCCTGCCACAGCCGGTCGAGCCAGGCGCGCTTGTCCGCCAGCGGCACGTGCGCGCTGCGCACGGCCGGCGGGCCGTCGGCCGCCAGGCCTTGCCGCTGCAGGCCGGCGCGCACCAGGCGCAGCATGGCTTCGGACGCAAAGTCGTTCATGTGGTCGTCGTCTGGGCCAACAGGCCGGTGTCGATCGGGAACCGCTGGATGCGCACGCCGGTGGCCTCGCGCACCGCGTTGGCGATCGCCGCCGCCGTGGCCACGATGGCGGTCTCGCCCGCCCCGCCGGGCGCGCCCCCCGCCTCCACCAGCACCACCTCCAGCGGCGGAATCTGGTCCAGCGATGGTATCGGTGCTTCGGCAAAACTGCCGGGGCCGATGCGCGAGTCGACCGCCGCCAGCCGGTCGCTCAGCGCCATGCCCAGGCCCCACACCAGGTTGCCCTCGCACTGCGCGCGCACCTGGTCGGGGTTGATCACCGTGCCGCAGTCGTGCGCGCAGACCAGCCTCGCCACGCGCAGCTGGCCGCGCGCGTCCACCACCACCTCGGCGACCACGGCCACGTAACTCAGCTGCTTGTAGATGCCGCAGGCCACGCCGCGCCCGCGCCGCAGGCCCGGCGCGTCGGGCGGCAACGCACCGGCCCGCGCCTCCGCCGCGCGCAGCACGCGCGCCAGCCGAGGATCTTCGGCGTGCCGCAGGCGAAACGCCAACGGGTCCACGCCCGCATGACGAGCGCATTCGTCGATGGCCGATTCCATGGCCAGCCCATTGGGCCCCGCGCCCAGGCCGCGCCAGGGCCCGGTGAACACCGGCAGGCGGTTCAGCGCGAACTCGGCGCGCTTGCGCGCGCAGCGGTAGGGCAGCTGCGCCCCGCGCGCCACACCCGCGTCGGTCACGAAGTCGGTCAGGCGCTGCATCCAGGCCGGCAGGCCCGCGTTGTTGAACAGGATGTGGCTGTTGCCGAACGCGTGCCACCACTGGTCCAGCTGACCGTCGCGCAGGCGCACGCGGATGCGGTGGCTCGAGGGCGGGCGGTGGAAACCCTGGCGGAACTCCTGCGCGCGCGTCCACTGCAGCTTCACCGGCTGCCGCACCGCCTGCGCGAGCACCGCGGCCTCCAGCTCCACCGTGCAGATCGTCTTGCCACCGAAGGCCCCACCCACCCGGCTGCCATGCACGCGCACGCGGTCTTCGTCCAGCCCCAGGCTTTTGCAGACCACGTCGCGCTGGTAGTACACGTCCTGCGAGCCCACCCAGAGGTCCAGCCCGCCCTCGGCATCGAAGGCGGCCACCGCCGCGCGCGGCTGGATCGGCGCGTGCGCCGCCAGCGGAATGTCGATGCGCAGGTCCACATCCCACTCGCCCTGCGCGTCGATGGCGTCCTCGTGCACCCGGTACTTGAATCCCCCGTCGGCGAGGTGGCGGTCCACGTCCACCAGGTGGTCGATCTCGGCCTGCCCGAAGCTGCCCTGCGAAAGCCAGCGCGCCTCCAGCGCCGCCTCGATGCGGTCCAGCGCCCCCGGCGTGCGCGCGACGATGCCGACGCCCTCGCTCGACGCCTGCCGCAGGCGCTCGTCGCGCACCAGGGCCACGAAGCCCTTCACCGCGCGCGCGGCGGCCTCGTTCATCGCGCCCAGGGTGGAGACGCGCTCGGCCGACACCGGCGCGCGCAGCACGCGGCCGAACAGCAGGCCCGGCAGGCGCACGTCCGCCACGTAGACCGCGGCGCCGGTCACGATGGCCGGGCCCTGTTCGATCGGCGCGGCGCGGCCCACGTGGCGGCCCCCGGGCTGGAACGCGCGCAGCTGGTCCATGGGCCGGGGCTCGGCCATGCGCTCGCCCTGGGTGTGGCCCGCCGCCAGCGCCTCGCGCAGCGTGGCACAGGCCTGGGCCAGCGGCAGGGCGAAGTCCTTCACCGATTCGCTGCCCACCGTGGCGCGCACGCGCGCCATCTCGCCGGTGTGCGGCAGGCGCAGCGTGAGCTGGTCCCAGCCGATGCCCAGCTCCTCGCACGCCACCTGCTTGAGCGCGGTGCCGATGTTCTGGCCCATCTCCACGCGCGGCAGCAGCAGCTCGTAGCGGCCCTCGCGGTGGCGCACCCAGCCCAGCGCGTCTTCGTAGCCCGCCACGGGCCGCTTGGGAATCACCGGCAAGGCGCAGCCGGCGAGAAAGGCCACGCTCAGCGCGCCGCCGGCCTGGAGCAAGGCGCGCCGCTTCACGGGCGGCCCCGCTGCAGCACCACCGCGCGCTGCACACCGGCGCGGATGCGCTGCTGCGTGCCGCAGCGGCACAGGTTGCCCACCAGCGCTTCGTCCACGCGCGCCGGGCTCGGGGCCGGATCCTGCCGCAGCAGGGCCACGGTGGCCATGATCTGGCCCGCCTGGCAATAACCGCACTGCGGCACGCGCTCGTCCAGCCAGGCCTGCTGCACCGGGTGCAGACCACCGTCCCGGCCCGCCAGCCCCTCGATGGTTTCCACGGCCTGGTTCTGCACCGCGCTCACCGGCAGCAGGCAGCTGCGCTGCGCCTGGCCATCGAGCAGCACCGTGCAGGCGCCGCACTGGCCCATGCCGCAGCCGAACCTGGTGCCCACCAGGCCCAGGTGTTCGCGCAGCACGGCGAGCAGGGTCTCGTCCTGCCAGTCGGGGTGGATGTGAAACCGCTGTCGGTTCACGAGGATGTTCATGGCGCTTCTCCGTTGAGGGGTGATGGCACGCCACTGTCTCAGCCGGCGCGCCGCGCGTCTTGAAGATTCGCGCCACGCCGTGCTGGGGCAGAATGCGGCCACGGGCCGCGCACAGCCGGCCCGATTCCCGCCACGGGCCCCACCCAGCCCGATGGCGCATGACTCCTGTTGAACCCGGCACGAGCAGATCACGGTCGCGCAACCGCACGGCCCCCGGCGATGTGTCCCCTCAGCCCAGGCGTTCAACCCCCATGCAGACCACGGCCTCCCCGCGCCTCTCCGTCCTCATCGCCCTCTCGGCGCTGGCGATCCTGCCGCTCAACATGTTCGTGCCCTCGCTGCCGAACATCGCGCGCGACCTCGGCGCCGACTTCGCGCTCGTCAACCTCGCCGTCGCCGGCTATGCGATCGCCACCGCCGTCGCGCACCTGATCGCGGGCGCGATGTCCGACCGCTTCGGCCGCAAGCCCGTGGCGCTGGCCGCGCTGGCGATCTACACCTTCGCCTCCATCGGCTGCAGCCTGGCGACCGACATCACCACCTTCCTGGTGTGCCGCATGTTCCAGGCCACCGTCATCGCCGGCTACGCCGTGTCCCTCGCCGCCATTCGCGACACCTCGGACGAAGGGGGCGCCGCCAGCCGCATCGGTTATGTCTCCTCGGCCTGGGCCGTGGCGCCCATGATCGGGCCCACCGTGGGCGGTCTGCTCGACAGCGCCTTCGGCTGGCGCGCCAACTTCGTCGCCTTCGCCGTGCTCGGGCTCGCGGGCCTGTGGCTGGTGGCCTTCCACCTGAAGGAGACCAACCACCACCGCACCGCCTCCTTCGCCCTGCAGCTCAAGGGCTATGGCGAGCTGGGCCGGTCGCCGCCGTTCTGGGCCTATGCCCTGTGCATGGCCTTCGGCATCGGCACGCTGTACGCCTTCCTCGGCGGCGCACCCCTGGTGGCGGCGCAGCTCGGCGGCTTGTCGAGCACGGCGCTGGGCGCCTACATGGGCATGGTGCCGGCGGGCTTCATGCTGGGCAGCTACATCGTGGGGCACACCAGTTCCAGGCACGCACCGACCCGGTTGATCCTGGTCGGCCGCCTGCTCACGGCCGTGGGCCTGCTGGTGGGTCTGGTGCTGCTGGCCTCGGGCCTCACGCACCCGCTCGCCTTCTTCGGCCCTTGTGTGTTCGTGGGCCTGGGCAACGGCCTGACCATGCCGGCGGCCAATGCGCGCATCCTGTCCCTGCGCCCGCACCTGGCGGGCACGGCATCGGGCCTGGCCGCCGCGGTGACGGTGATCGGTGCCGGCATCGTCGCGTTTCTCGCGGGCCTGGTGGTCAACGCGTCCAACGCCCACCTCGCCGTGCTCGGTGTGATGTGGGCCAGTTCGCTGCTCTCGCTGCTCGTGGCCCTGTTCATCGTGCACACCGAACGCCAGCGCCCGGCCTAGGCCGTGTGCCGCTCGATGAACGCCCGGGCCTCGGAGGGCCGGGTGATCTCCGTCCACTGGAGGTGGGCGTAGCGCGGATCCTCACGAAGGCCGGCGTACTTGCGCCGGTTCGTCTCGAAGGTGCGGTACGACCACAGCAGGACGGAATCGCGCGAGAAGAACGACATGCGCAGCGACTCGCGGTTGCCCTGGAACAGTTCTTCGCGCGTCATGATGCGGCCGAGCGTTCGCCAGAGCAGGCGCGAGAACACCGTCCAGCGGCTGTAGTTCAGCCAGACGACCTGGGTGGCGCGGGGCCAGAGCACATCGCGCACGGCGCTGTAGTTGCCATCGGCCACCCAGCGCTCTCCTTCGGTGGCCGCCAGCACGGCACGCTCGAACTGTTCGTGCGGCACGGCTTCCCAACCTGGGCCCCAATAGAACCTGTCGAGTTCGATGTGCGGGCACTGTGCTGCCTTGCCCAAGGCCTCGGCGAAGGTGGACTTGCCCGCGCCGCTTGTTCCTACAACCAAAAAACGCATGCGCGATGCTAGCCCACACTGGGCAGGCGTTCAGCCGCGCGCGTGCCCCACGCCTCAGGCCATCTGGCGTGGGCCCAACTGCGGGTGGGACAGACGCTGATCCAGCGGCGTGTCGTCGGGTTGCTCCAGGGCCATGCGGGAGGGTCCCTGTCGCCGCGGGGCCTCGCCCTGGCGCGCCTGGCGGCCCGTCCGGCCGCTTTTGCGGGGCGGATTGAAGTGGTGTTGCGGGGATGGCATGCTGGTCTCCGGATGTCTCGTGTCCGGAGTATTCGCCTGCGCCTTCTGGCCGTCTGTTGGGTAGCCCACAAACCGGGGGGCAGGCAGGCCTGCTCACCAAGCCCCGTATTGCTCGACCACCCCCCGCCACAAGGCCAGCAGCTCGGCCCGCGCCGCGCGGTCGCCCGCGGATTTCCAGACGGCCGTCTGCACCAGCACCAGGCGCAGCGCAGGGTCCACGAAGATCACCTGGCCGCGCACCCCGATGAGCGCGAACCGCGGCCGTGCACCTGGAAATATCCAGACATGATTCCCGTAGCCAAAGTAGGAACTCGCCACAAAGGGCTGGGCATGGGGTTGTGCGACCGCGGTCGATTGCCGCACCCACGCAGCGGGAACGACCTGCCTGTCGCCCACCTGGCCTTCATTGGCCAGCAGCATCCCGAGACGGCCGTAGTCCCGAAGCGTCGCGTGCAGGAACGCGAAAGCCGCTTCCTGGCCAGCGGCATCGACCAGGAAGCTCGCATCGTCCTGAGCCCCCATGGGCTGCCAGATCCGTTCACTCAGGTAGTCGGCCGGCGCAACACCGGTGGCACCGCGCAGCACAAGACCGAGCGCCTGCGTGTCCGCGGACGAGTAGTAGAACAACTGGCCCGGCGCGATCCGGCGCTGGACATGCGGCAACAAGACGGCTGCCCCGCCCGGCGAGCGGCGCCCGATGGTGTCTTCGATGAGGGCGCCCAGGTCGTCGCGGCCGTCGTACTGCTCCGAAAACCGCACGCCCGACGACATCTGGAGCAGATCGCGGATCGACGTTTCACCATAGGGGTTGCCCGCCAGCGCGGGCACGTAGACCCGCGCCAGGTCGTCCAGGGAGCGAATGCGTCCTTCCTCCAACGCGATGCCGATGAGCACGCCGACGATGGACTTGACCATCGAGGCCGACAGGAAGCGCGTGGCCGGACCCAGGCCGTACTGGTAACGCTCGAGCACCACCGTGTCGTCCTTGATCACCATGAGGCCCGTGACCCGCTGGCGATCCAGATAGTCGTTCACGCCAAGACGCAGGCCATCGTGCTGGTACACGAAAGCCGTTTCCTCGGGCGCGCGGGCGAGTGGCCTCGAATGCGCGCCCTTTCTGACGATGCGATGGGCCAGCGCCTGCTCCAAGGCCCCGCTGAAGGAGTTCAGCAGATGCTGAGGCTGCTCATCCGCCACGAGATGCGATGCCAACGGAACGGGACCACCGGGCGGATAGCCTTGCCCTCCCCTCAACAGGGCGTCGTCCGGCGCGGCGGCATGGGTGACGCAGGCCAGCGTGAACGCCAGGCAGGCCGTTACAGCAGGTAAAGAGGTCATCAGAAGATGCTAACGCCGCCAGGTTCGCGGTCGCGGCGCTTAACGCGAGCCTCCGAAAGCGGTAAGGTGCCGGGTTCCTCTTGCTCAACGCTCAAGGAGACCCGGAATGATCCCCAAGAACACGATCTGCCTCTGGTTCGACCGCGACGCCCTGGACGCCGCGACCTTCTACGCCAAGACCTTTCCCGACAGCGCGGTCGGCGCGGTGCACCGCGCGCCGGGCGACTACCCCTCCGGCAAGGAAGGCGATGTGCTCACGGTGGAGTTCACCGTGGCCGGCATTCCCTGCATCGGGCTCAACGGCGGCCCGGTGTTCCAGCACGACGAGGCCTTCTCCTTCCAGATCGCCACCGACGATCAGGAAGAGACCGACCGCCTGTGGAACGCGATCGTGGGCAACGGCGGCCAGGAGAGCGAGTGCGGCTGGTGCAAGGACCGCTGGGGCCTGTCGTGGCAGATCACGCCGCGCACGCTCACCGAGGCTTTCACCGGCCCCGACCGCGCGGCGGCCAAACGCGCCTTCGACGCGATGATGACCATGAAGAAGATCGACGTGGCCGCCATCGACCAGGCGCGGCGGGGCTGAGGCCTCACACACTCAGGAGACTCGCAGGGATGCCGCTGACGAATTCGGCGAAGTCCCGTCCACCGATCGCGATGTGCTCGGACATGGCCTGCCACGCGGCCGCCTCATCGCCATTCGCGATGGCGAGCGCGACCGCCTGGTGCTCCTCCACGGACCGTTGCATGCGCCCTGGCGAATCAAAGCGGTTGCGGGTGTAGCCCGCGGTTTTGGTGCGCATCTGGCGAACCTGCTCTTCCAGCAGTTCGTTGTGGGACGCGGACCAGATGGCGCGATGGAACCCGTCGTTCGCGACCTCGTACGTGCGCGCGGTGCCATCGGCCGCGATGCGGCGCCCCTGTTCCAGTGACGCCAGGATGGCTTGCCGCTCCGCGGCGGTCGCCCTTCTGGCGGCCAGCCTGGCGGCGGTCGCCTCCAGTTCGGCGATCAGCTCCAGGATGTCGCGCAAGCGCTGCAGCGACAGCTTCGGGATGGTGACGCTGCTTCGGGCTTCGTTGACCGCGAAACCCTGGGCCACCAACTGCAGGAACGCTTCGCGCACCGGTGTGCGGGACACCCCGAAGCGCTCGCACAGCAGCTTTTCGTCCAGGGGTTCCCCGGGGCGGAGCGCGCCCGACGCCAAGTCTTCAAGGATCGCCAGGCGCACTTGCTCGGCGAACGTGCGCGCGCCTTTCGTGGGCTCGGCCACTTGCATGGTTGTGCTCATTTAAATATACTGAAGTCGATAGTAAATATATTAGGAGACGTTCAGTGAATATTCTAAAACAAGCGGTCGCTGCCGCCACCCTGGCGGCCGGCTTGGCCTTGCCCGGCCATGCCGTGTCCGCCACAGGCCCTCAGTGGGTGCCGACCAAACCCATCAAACTGATCCTGGGTTACACCCCGGGCGGCGCGGCGGACGCCACCGCGCGCGAAATCGCCGGGGTCATGGAAAAAATCCTGGGGCAACCCATGGTCGTGGACTACCGCCCCGGTGCGGCGGGCTCCATCGGGGCCGAGGCCGTCGCGAACGCGGCGCCCGATGGCTACACGGTGGGCCTCATCGACAGCGCCCCACTGACCATCATCCCGACCACGCGCAAGGTGCCTTACGACCCCGTGACCGGCTTTGCCTACGTGGGCGTGGTCGCCCAATCGCCCTTGGTCATCCTGGTAAACCCCACGCTTCCCGTGCGCACGCTGCCGGAGCTGATCCAGCTGGCGCGCAAGAAGCCCGGCGCCCTGAGCTTCTCCACCTCAGGGCTGGGAAGCATCCACCAGATGTCCGCCGAACTGCTGAAGGCCGAAACCGGCACCTTCATGACCCACGTGCCCTATCGGGGTGCGGCCCCCGCCCTCAACGACCTGATGGGCGGGCAGGTGGAGGTGTCGTTCGCGACGATCGCGCCCGCCATCCCGATCGTGCAGAGCGGCCGGGCGCGCGCCATCGCCGTGACCTCGGACCGCGAGGTGCCGTCGTTCCCGGGCGTCAGGCCCGTGTCTCAACAGGGTGTCCCAGGCTATGACGCCCAGGGCTGGTTCGTGATGGCCTTGCCCAAGGGCACGCCGCAACCGGTGATCGAGCGCTTGAACGCGGCGCTGAACGAAACCCTGAACACCCCCGCCGTGAAGGACAAGCTCGTCGGTTTCGGCAACGACATATCGGCCAGCACCCCCAACGCAGCCTCGCTGCTGGTGAAGAGAGACTTCGAGAAATGGGCTCGCGTGGTGCGGGTGCAGCAATTGAAGTTCGAGTGAACCGCATTCCCCCCCTGTCTGAAAGCCTCCCTCATGTCCACCCACCTTGAATCCGCCCCCGCCGCCACCGCGCTCGCCTCTCAGCCGCCCGAGCTGAACGTGGATGGCGCGGTCGCCACCATCCGCCTGCGCCGGCCCGCCACGCACAACCGCATCGAACCCGATGACGTGGGCGTGATTTCCCGCTACCTGAGCGAGCTCAACGGCATGCCCGCGGTGCGCGTCATCGTGTTCCAGAGCGAGGGCAAGAGCTTCAGCTCGGGCTTCGATCTGACGCGGCTGGGCACGGCCGCCAGCGCCAATGGAAAGGCCGGCGAGAACCCGTTCGAACAACTCTGCGACGACATCGAAAATGCGCGGGCGGTCACCATCGCCCGGCTGCATGCGCCGGTCTATGGCGGGTCCACGGACCTCGCCCTGTCGTGCGACTTCCGCCTCGGCGCGCAAGGCATCCGCATGTTCATGCCGGCGGCCCGCCTCGGACTGCACTACTACGGCCGGGGCATCCGCCGCTGGGTCACCCGGCTGGGGCTGGGCGGCGCGAAGAAGCTGTTCCTCACCTCGCGAACGATCGACGCCGCCGAGATGCTGCGGATCGGCTACCTCGACGCCTTGGTGGCCCCCGAAGAACTGGACGCCGAGCTGCAGCGCTGGATCGGCGATCTGCTGGCCATGGCCCCCATTCCGCTGGTGTCCATGAAGAAGGTGCTCAACGAGATCGGCCGGCAGGAGTACGACGAGGCCACCGCCACCCAGGCCTTTCTGCACAGCCTGGGCACGAGCGATCTCCGGGAGGCCCTGTCGGCCTTCGCTGAAAACCGCCCACCCGTGTTCAAGGGCGCCTGACCGACATGACCCCCAAAGCCCAAGGCCCCCTGAAGGGCATGCGCGTTCTCGAACTGTCCCAGATCATGGCCGGCCCGGTGTGCGGGCTCATGCTGGCGGACATGGGCGCCGACGTCATCAAGATCGAGAAATTCCCCGCCGGGGACGACTCCCGAGGCTATGCACGGCCGGGCGACCCCGGCCTGGCGCCCAGCTTCCTGATGCTCAATCGGGGCAAGCGCTCCGTCGCCGTGGACATCCGCCTGCCACAGGGCCAGGAGGTGATCCGCCGCCTGGTCGCGCGGTGCGACGTCATGACCGAGAACTTCCGCCGCGGCAAGCTCGACGCGCTGGGCCTGGGCTACGACGACCTGCGGCGCATCCAGCCCGAGCTGATCTACTGCTCCATCAGCGGCTACGGCCCCCATGGACCGCTGAGCGACCAAGGCGGCTTCGACCTGGTGCTGCAGGCCTTTTCAGGCCTGATCAGCGCCACGGGCACGCCCGACGGGCAGATCGTCAAGCCCGCCAACTCGGTGGCCGACATCAACGCCGGCATTCTCGCGGCCGTCGGCATTCTCGCGGCCTACATCGAGCGGCTGAAGACCGGCCAGGGTTGCAAGGTGGAAACCTCCCTGCTGCAGGCGTCCATGCAGCAGATGTACTGGTTCGCGGCGGCCTACTTCAACGACGGCACCATCGCCAAGCCCATGGGGACGGCCCATCCCCTGATCGCGCCCTACCAGACCTTTCGCTGCCGCACCGGGGCCATCGCCCTGGGTGGCGGAAACCAGGCCAACTGGGAGCGCATCGCCCAGATCCTCGGGCACCCCGAATGGCTGCAGGAACCCCGGTTCAAGAATGGCCGCAGCCGGGTGGCGCACCGCGCGGAACTGGAAGCGCTGATCACACAAGCCCTGTCCAGCGACGACGCGCCGGCCTGGGTGCAGCGCTTCGACCTGGCCGGCGTGCCGGTGGGCCCGGTCAACGACGTGGGGCAGGCGCTGGAACATCCGCAGGTGCGCGCCACGTCCATGGTGGTGGACGTCGACCATGCCGACGGCGGAAAAACGCCTTCGCTGGGTTTGCCGCTCCATTTCAACGGCGCGTCTCCGCACGCCACCTCCGCCGCCCCCTACGTGGGGCAGCACACGGTGTCGGTCTTGCGCGAGCTGGACTTCGAGCCCGGGGAAATCGATTCGCTGATGACCTCGGGCGCGGTCTTTCAGCACTGAGCACGGCCCCGGGCCTGGTAGCGCGCCAGCACCGCCACCGCCTGCTGCGCCAGGCGCTCGCGCAGCGCGGGCGGTGAGAGCACCTCGATCTCGTCGCCGAAGGCGAGCAGCTGCCGCGCGCCCTGCTCCACCGATTCGACGCGGATCGTCACCTCGTCGCCCACCGGGTCGCTGAACGGCACGCGCGCGTTCGCCAGCCACTTCAGGCAGCGCGGCGTCGCGCGCGCCCGCACCTCCACCGAACGCAGCTCCGATTCGAAGCGCGCGGCCGACGCCTGCCAGGTGCGCGCGAGGTCGAACGTCTTGGGCCGGCGAAAGGCCGCGCCCGGCTTGAGTTCCAGCAGGCTCGCCAGCCGGTAGGTGCGCACGCCATCGCCTTTCGGGGGCGCCGCGTCCACCGCGCGCGCCACCAGGTACCACGCGCCCGCCTTGAGCACCAGGCCCAGCGGCTCCAGCGTCCGCCAGGCCTTGCCGCGCCAGCTTTCGTAACGCACCTCGATGCGGCGCGCGCGCCAGACGGCGTCGGCCACCTCGCGCAGGAAGTTCGGCGCGTCCTGCGCGCGGTACCAGTCCACCGGGTCGATGTGCAGGCGCTGGCCCACGCGGTCGGCCTGCTCGCGCCACTCGCCCGGCAGGCTGGCCACCATCTTCAGCCGCGCCGAGGCGGCGGCCGCGCCCAGGCCCAGTTCGGTGGCCGGCCCGGGCAGGCCGGCGAGCAGCAGCGCCTGGGCTTCGGGCTCGGTCATGCCGGTGAGCTGGGTGCTCCAGCCCTCGCGCAGCTGAAAGCCGCCCTGGCGCCCGCGCTCGCCCCACAGCGGCACACCGGCGGCCGAGAGCTGGTCGATGTCGCGCAGCACGGTGCGCTCGGACACTTCCAGGGCCTGCGCCAGCGCGCCGGCCGTCAGGCGGCCCCGCGCCTGCAGCAGCATGAGGATGGAGAGCAGTCGGCTGGCTTGCATGCGAGAGATTTAAACATGACACACCGTGTCAGGTTATGGGGTGGATCATCACCGCATCGTCTTTCAAGGAGCTTTTGCCATGACCGAATCCCCCTTCGTCGAACTGCGCCGCTACACCCTGCACCCGGGCCGGCGCGACACCCTCATCGAATTGTTCGACCGCGAGTTCGTCGAGACCCAGGAGGCCCAGGGCCTGCGCGTGATCGGCCAGTTCCGCGACCTGGACGACGCCAACCGCTTCGTCTGGCTGCGCGGCTTCGCCGACATGGCGCGCCGCGCCCAGGGCCTGGCCGCGTTCTACGGCGGCCCGGCGTGGCAGGCGCACCGCGACGCGGCGAACGCCACCATGGTCGATTCGGACGACGTGTTCCTGCTGCGCCCGGCCTGGCCCGGCGCGGGCATCGACGGCGAAGCCCCCCGGCGCGCCAAGCCCGGCACCACCGACACACCGCCCGGCCTGCTGGACGCGGCCGTGTTCCCGCTGCGCGCGCCCGCCGGCAGCGACCTGCTGGCGCTGTGCCGCGAGGTGCTCTCGCCGGTGCTGCGCCAGGGCGGCGCGCGGCGCATCGGCTGGTACGTGACGGAGGCCAGCCCCAACAACTTCCCGCGCCTGCCGGTGCGCGAGGGCGAGCCGGTGCTGGTGGGCCTCGCGCTGTTTCACAGCCCCGCGGCCTTCGACGCCTTCGCGCGCGGCGGCGCCTGGGCGCGCGACGCGCAGCCCACGCTCGCCCCCTGGCTGGCCGGCCCCACCGAGACCCACCGCCTCACCCCCACCGCCCGTTCCGCTTTGCACGCCTGAAGGAGCCACCCCATGAACACCAGCGACCACGACTTCGACTTCCTGCACGGCCACTGGCGCGTGGAACACCACCGCCTGCGCGAGCGCCTGAGCGGCTGCACCGACTGGGAGCGCTTCGACGGCACCTGCACCGCCTGGCCCGTGCTCGGCGGCCAGGGCAACGTGGACGACAACCTGCTGCACCTGCCCGGCGGCAGCTACCGCGCGGCCACGCTGCGCAGCCACAACCCGCACACCGGCCGCTGGTCCATCTGGTGGCTGGACGGCCGCCAGCCCCACCAGCTGGACGTGCCGGTGGTGGGCCACTTCGACCGCGGCGTGGGCACCTTCTTCGCCGAAGACGTGCTGGACGGCCGCCCGATCCGCGTGCGCTTTCGCTGGACCGACACGCAGACCGCCTCGCCGCTGTGGGAGCAGGCGTTCTCGGCCGACGTCGGCCGCAGCTGGGAGGCCAACTGGACGATGCGCTTTCACCGAGCCCCGGCCTGAAGCCAGGGTGCGGTGGCGAACAGACGCGCCCGCGGGCGGCTCCGATATTGGGTCACCCCACCCACACCACCGCACCATGACCCAGATCCGAAAAGGACAGGCGCCCGCTCCCCTGGAGCGCGCGGCATTCAGCGAGCGCTTTCGCGCCTCCTTCTTCGACCCCGCCTTCCGCACCGAGGACGCGAGCATCGAACGGCTGGAGGCCATCGCCTGGGAGGCCTACCAGGAAGGCCGCAAGGCGCCCGTGACGCAGAAGGCCGGGCCGGGCTACGCCGACCCGGACTACGACCTGTCGTCCGAGTGGGTGGCGACCAAGGCGCGCCTGGACGCCGCGCAGGCGAGTTGGTCGTTGCCCAGCACGCCGTCGCGGGTGCTGCTGGTCTGCGGCTCGGCGCGCAACGACGGCACCTGTCCCGGTGAGATCTCCAAAAGCTACCGGCTCACCCGGATCGCGCGCGAAGCGCTCGAACAGCAGCACATGCAGGTCGACGTGCTGGACCTGAGCCTGCTCACTTCCGAATACGCGCTGCACATCCACCCCTGCAAGGGCTGCGTGTCCACCGCCATGCCGCTGTGCCACTGGCCCTGCAGCTGCTACCCCAACCACGCGCTGAACCAGACGCACGACTGGATGGCCGAGATCTACGAACGCTGGGTGGCGGCGCACGCCGTGCTGCTGGTCACACCGGTCTACTGGTACCAGAGCCCGAGCCCGCTCAAGCTCATGATCGACCGCCTGGTGTGCGCCGACGGCGGCAACCCCGACCCGACCTCCACCGGCGGCAAGAAGCCCGAGAAGGCCAAGGCGCTGGAAATGGCGGGCTGGGACTACCCGCAGCACCTGGCGGGCCGCGCCTACGGCGTGGTGGTGCACGGCGACGTGGCCGGCATCGAAGGCGCGCGCCGCTCGCTGTGCGACTGGCTGGACTGGATGGGCCTGATCGACGCCGGCCCGCAGGCGCGGCTGGACCGCTTCATCGGCTACTACGAACCCTACGCCACCAGCCACGACACGCTGGACGACGACCTGGCCGTGCAGGACGAAACCCGCAACGCGGCCTTGGCGGTGAGCAAGGCGGTGGTGGAGTTGCGCAGCGGGCGGTTGCAGGCGGTGCAGCCCCACCTGTCCCGCCCTCGGCCCAAGTAGCCACCGGGTATTCTTGCCGGGCCACCGGCGGGCCCCGCGCCCGGGTGCCGAACCACCCGAACTCCGCGGCTTCGCCCGCATCCAACGCCCACATGAACAAATTCCTCGTCTGCTCGGCCCTGCTCCTGTGGTGCGTGGGCGCTTCGGCGCAGGCGCTCTGGCGCGGCGTGCCCGCCGGCGCCACGCCGGCGGAAGTGGTGGCGCTGATTCCCGAGGCGACGGCCCCGGGCACGCTGCGCCCGGCCACCGAAGACGGCCGCGTGCTGCTGGAAATTCCCGCCCATGACGTGGTGGGCGCCGACTTCCAGGTGGCGTTCGGGTTCGAGCAGGACCGGCTGCAGAGCGTCGTGCTGCGCGCCCAGGCCGGCTCACCCGAAGAGGCGCGCGCCCTTGCCCAGCGGCTGACGGTGTCGCTGCGGTCGAGGTACGGGCTGGAGATCAGCACCAAGAGCCGCCAGGACCCCTTGACCGTGGGCATCGACCGCAAGTGGTCGTACCGCCGCACCAGCGTGCACCTGCAGGTGGTCGAGGACACGGTGGTGCGCCTGCGCTACCGCGCCGAGCTGCCCCGCTCATCCAGCCCGCAGCTCTGAGCCGGGTCGCGCAAGCCCCCTGAGCCGCGCGCGTCTCAATTTGAGAATGATTGGCGCCGGCCAGAGGATTTCAGGGTTAACCCGCAAATCACCGCCCGGGCCGCGTGCTCAACTTGTTGGTGCCCCATCACCACAACAAGGAGACAAGCATGCAGGTTCAACTCAGGGTCAACGGCAAGGCCGTGACCATCGACGCGCCGCCCCACACGCTCTTGGTCCAGGCGATCCGCGAACACCTCCGGCTCACCGGCACCCATGTGGGTTGCGACACCGCCCAGTGCGGCGCCTGCACGGTCTTGCTCGACGGGCGCGCGGTCAAGTCCTGCAACATGCTGCTGCCCCAGGCCGCCGGCTGCGAAGTGACCACCATCGAAGGCCTGGCGGCGGCCGACGGCACCATGCACCCGATGCAGGCGGCGTTCAAGGAATGCCACGGCCTGCAGTGCGGCTTCTGCACCCCGGGCATGGTGATGAGCTCGGTGAGCCTGTGCAAGTCGAACCCCGGCGCCACCGGCACCGAGATCCGCGAGCTGCTCGAAGGCAACCTGTGCCGCTGCACCGGTTACCAGAACATCGTCAAGGCCGTGCAGCAAGGTGCTGCCGCCATGAAGGCCTGAGGAGAACGACCATGGGTGCTTCCGACTTCTCCAAACTCCCCCACATCGGTGAATCGCTCAAGCGCAAGGAGGACTACCGCTTCCTCACCGGCGCCGGCCAGTACACCGACGACATCGTGCTGCCCAACATGCACCACGCGGTGTTCGTGCGCTCGCCGCACGCGCACGCCAACATCCGCAAGATCGACAAGTCCGCCGCGCTCAAGGCGCCGGGCGTGATCGGCATCCTCGACGGCGACGACGTCGCGGGCGACAAGATCGCCGGCCTGCCCTGCGGCTGGCTCATCACCGACACCGCCGGCCAGCCCATGAAGGAGCCGCCCCACCCCATCCTGGCCTTCGGCAAGGTGCGCTACGTGGGCGACCACGTGGCCATGGTGGTGGCCGACACGCTGGAGAACGCGAAGAACGCCGCCGAGCTGGTGGAGGTGGACTACGAGCCGCTGGCCGCCGTGGTGGACGTGCGCGACGCCATGAAGTCCGGCGCGCCCGCGCTGCACGAGGCCGCCGCCGACAACCACTGCTACAAGTGGGCCATCGGCGACAAGGGCCAGGTGGACGCCGCGTTCAACGGCGCCGCGCACGTGACCCAGATCGACCTCGTCAACAACCGCCTGGCGCCCAACCCGATGGAGCCGCGCGCGGCCATCGCCAGTTACAACCGCGCGGGCGACGACTACACGCTCTATGTGGCCAACCAGAACCCGCACGTGGAGCGCCTGCTCATGACGGCCTTCGTGCTCGGCCTGCCCGAGCACAAGGTGCGCGTGATCGCGCCCGACGTGGGCGGCGGCTTCGGCGCCAAGATCTTCCTGTACGCCGAAGACGTGTGCCTGACCTGGGCCTCGAAGAAGCTCAACTGCGCGATCAAGTGGACCTGCGACCGCTCGGAAGCCTTCCTGAGCGACGCGCACGGCCGCGACCACGTGACGCACGCCGAGATGGCGCTGGACAAGGACGGCCACTTCCTCGCCTTTCGCGTGCACACCGACGCCAACCTCGGCGCGTATCTCTCCACCTTCTCCACCGCCGTGCCCACCATCCTGTACGCCACGCTGCTCGCGGGCCAGTACAAGACGCCGCAGGTCTACGTGGAGGTGGACGCCTGGTTCACCAACACCTCGCCGGTGGACGCCTACCGCGGCGCCGGCCGACCCGAGGCGACCTACCTGCTGGAACGCATCGTGAGCCGCTGCGCGTGGGAGACCGGCCTGTCGCAGGACGAGATCCGCCGCCGCAACTTCATCACCGAGTTCCCCTACCAGACCCCGGTGGCGCTGCAGTACGACACCGGCGACTTCCCCGCCTGCATGGCCCAGGCCAACGAACTGGCCGAGATGGCCAGCTTCGAACAGCGCAAGGCCGCCTCCAAGGCCAAGGGCCTGCTGCGCGGCGTGGGCTACAGCAGCTACATCGAGGCCTGCGGCCTGGCGCCGTCGAACGTGGCGGGTGCGCTCGGCGCGCGCGCCGGCCTGTTCGAATGCGGCGAGGTGCGCGTGCACCCCACCGGCAGCGTGACGGTGTTCACCGGCTCGCACAGCCACGGCCAGGGCCACGAGACCACCTTCGCGCAGGTCGTGGCCTCGCGCCTGGGGCTGGACCCGTCGCAGGTGGACATCGTGCACGGCGACACCGGCCGCGTGCCCTTCGGCATGGGCACGTACGGCTCGCGCTCCATCTCGGTGGGCGGCGCGGCCATCATGCGCGCGCTGGACAAGATCGAGGCCAAGGCCAAGAAGATTGCGGCCCACCTCATGGAAACCGGCGACGCCGACGTGGACTTCGCCAACGGCGAGTTCACCGTGAAAGGCACCGACAAGAAGGTCACCTTCGGCCAGGTCGCGCTCACCGCGTACGTGCCGCACAACTACCCGCTGGACAAGCTGGAGCCGGGCCTGAACGAGACCGCGTTCTACGACCCGACCAACTTCACCTTCCCGGCCGGCACGCACATCTGCGAGGTGGAGATCGACCCCAACACCGGCGTGGTGCGCATCGACCGCTTCACCGCGGTGGACGACTTCGGCACCATCATCAACCCGATGATCGTGGAAGGCCAGGTGCACGGCGGGCTGGTGCAAGGCATCGGCCAGGCGCTGCTGGAGCACTGCGTGTACGACCGCGAGACCGGCCAGCTGGTCACCGGTTCGTTCATGGACTACGCCATGCCGCGCGCCGACGACGTGCCGGACTTCCGGCTCGGCCACGTGACCACGCCCTGCACCACCAACCCGCTGGGCACCAAGGGCTGCGGCGAGGCCGGTGCCATCGGCTCGCCGCCGGCGGTGATCAACGCCGTGCTGGACGCGCTCGCGCCGCTGGGCGTGAAGGACCTGGACATGCCCGCGAGCCCCAGCCGCGTGTGGACGGCCATCCAATCGGCCAAGGCCTGAAACGGAGGAGACACACCATGTACGCATTCACACTCGAACAACCCAAGACCCTGGCCGACGCCAAGCGCTTCAGCGGCGCGGGCGCGCAACCCCTGGCCGGTGGTCAGACCCTGATCGCTTCCATGAAACAGCGCCTGCTGCGCCCCGAGCAACTGGTGGACCTGGGCGGCGTGGCCGAGCTGCGCGGCGTCAAGGTCGAAGGCCAGACCCTGGTCATCGGCGCCATGACCTGCCACCAGGACGTGGCCGACAACGCCGACGTGCGCAAGCACATCCCCGGGCTGGCCGCGCTGGCCGAAGGCATCGGCGACCGCCAGGTGCGCGCGCGCGGCACCCTGGGCGGCTCGGTGGCCAACAACGACCCGGCCGCCTGCTACCCCAGCGCCGTGCTGGGCCTGGGCGCCACGGTGGTGACGGACCGGCGCCAGATCGCGGCCGACGACTTCTTCCAAGGCCTGTACACCACGGCGCTGGAGCCGGGCGAGATCATCACCGCGATCCGTTTCCCCATTCCCAGCAAGGCGGCGTACGCCAAGTTCCGCCAGCCGGCCTCGCGCTTCGCGCTGGTGGGCGTGTTCGTGGCGCTCACGCCCTCGGGCCCGCGCGTGGCGATCACCGGCACCGGCAACGGCGTGTTCCGCCACGCCGGGCTGGAGGCTGCGCTGGCCAAGAGCTTCACGCCCGACGCGGTGAAGGACGTGAAGATCGACGCGAGCGACATCAGCGGCGACCTGCACGCCAGCGCGGCCTACCGGGCGCACCTGGTGACGGTGCAGACGCAGGTGGCGGTGCGTCACGCCAACGGATGAGCCGGGTGCCCGACGACACCGACAGCATCGACGGCCTCACCCACGCCCTGCAGGGCGTGGGCTACCACGCTCCCCGGCGGCTGGCCACCGCCGTGTTTCTCGCGATGCGCCTGCAGCGCCCGCTGTTGCTCGAAGGCGAGCCGGGCGTGGGCAAGACCGAGCTGGCCAAGGCGCTGGCGAAGGTGCTGGGCCGGCCCTTGTTGCGCCTGCAGTGTTACGACGGCATGGAGCAGCGCGAGGCGCTCTACGAGTGGAACCACACGGCGCAGCTGCTGCACATGCGCGCGGCGCAGGCCACGTCCACGCCCGACGAGATCGAGCGCGAGGTGTACCAGGCGCGTTACCTGATCCGCCGCCCGCTGCTGCAGGCCTTGCAGACACCGGAGCCGGGCGCGGTGTTGTTGATCGACGAGGTGGACCGGGCCGACGAGCCGTTCGAGGCTTTTCTGCTGGAGTACCTGGGCGAGTACCAGGTGAGCATTCCCGAGCTGGGCACCATCCGCGCGGTGGCGGCGCCGCTGACCATCCTGACGAGCAACCGCACGCGCGATCTGAACGACGCGGTGAAGCGGCGTTGTCTGTACCAGTGGCTGGACTACCCGGAGCGGGAGCGCGAGCTGGCCATCGTGAAAAGCCAGGTGCCGGAGGCGAGTGCGGCGTTGACCGAGCAGGTGACGCGTTTTGTGTCCCGTCTGCGCAACCAGCCGTTCGCCAATGCTTTTCAGCGCAGTCCTGGCATTGCGGAGAGTGTGGAGTGGGCGAAGGCGCTGGTGGCTTTGGATACGCTGACTTTGGACCCTGAGGTGATCCAGGACACGGCGGGCATTCTCTTCAAGCAGCGGGAGGATGTGGCGGCCTTGCTGCCGATGCTGGATCAGTTGTTGGCGCCTGAGCCTGTGTGAGTTTTGTGGATACCTTGCTTGCTTGCATTGGTTCAAGGCCGCTGGGGCGTGTGCCCGTTCTCCGGCGCACTGTCGCGGGCGTCTGCCCGGGCGCGAGTGAAACCACTGCGTTAACGCCATGGTCTGGACGCTTACTCTGTGGCAACCGCGAATGGCGCCTGCGCCCGGACACCCACCCCATCGACCCCAGCCGCACCCAGGCACGCCACACGGGAGAAGACCCTTTGCGCGCCTGCATGTCACTCTCGACGGATGGTGGGGTTCGCGGGCGCAGGCGCCCATTCGCGGTTGCCACAGAGGGAGCGCGAGGGGGTCGTGTTGACGAAGTGATGGTCGTGGACCCGGGCAGACACCCGCGAGCAGCGCCGGAGAACGCGGACCACGCCAGCCGTCAGCGCGAGGTGCATGCAACCCACCACGACGTGCCAAGCAAAAAGCAGGCAGAAAAAGAATGATCCTGGGCGACGCCAGAAGCGGGAAACTCCCCGACCACATCACCGCCTTCGGCAGGGCCCTGCGCCGAGCCGGTGTGCCGGTCGACAGCAGCCGCGCCGTGCTCGCCATCACCGCCGCACAAGCCGTGGGCGTCGAACGCAGAGACGACCTGCGCGCCGCCCTCCAAGCCGTGATGGTCAGCCGCCAACAAGACATCGGCGTCTTCAACGAAATGTTCGACGCCTTCTTCCGCAACCCCGAACTCGCCCAACAACTCCTCGCCCAGATGCTTCCCAAAGCCGCCAAAGCCCACCCGGTCCGGCGCAAAGCCCGCGTGCAGGAAGCCCTCAGCGTCGCCGGCCTCAAAGCCCGCACCCCCAACCAAGGCGAAACCGAACTCAAGTTCGACGCCGCCATGACCGCCAGCGACCAGCAGCGCCTGCGCCACGCCGACTTCGCTGGCCTCTCCGCCAGCGAATTCCGCCTCGTCGAACAACTCGTGCGCGACATCCCCCTGCCCCTGCCCCCCGTGCGCTCGCGCCGCGAACGCGCCGGCACGCGCGGCCACCGCCCCAACTGGCCGCGCGCCCTGCAACAGGCCCGCCGCCACGACGGTGAACTGCTGCAACTCCCCCTCATGAACCGCCGGCCCCAGCCCCTGCCGCTGCTCATCCTGGTCGACATCTCCGGCTCCATGGAGCGCTACGCGCGCCTGCTGCTCGCCTTCCTCCACCAAGCCACGCGCGGCACCCCGCGCGCCGCCTTCGCCTTCGGCACCGAACTCACCGACCTGCGCGCCGCCTTCCGCCACCGCGACACCGACCAGATGCTGGAGATGGCCAACGCCGCCATCGACGACTTCGCCGGCGGCACCCGCCTGGGCGCCTCGCTCGCCAGCCTGCGCACCCAGTACCCGCGCTGCCTCGTCGGCCGGCGCACCGTGGTGCTGCTCATCACCGACGGCCTGGACACCGGCGCGCCCGAACTGCTCGACCAGGAACTCACCTGGCTCGGCCGCCACAGCCGCCGCCTGCTCTGGCTCAACCCCCTGCTGCGCTACGACGGCTACGCCCCCCTGGCCACCGGCGCCAGCGTGCTGCATCGCCACGCCCACGGCATGCTGGCCGTGCACAACCTCAGCCGCCTCGAAGACCTCGCGCGGTCCATGGCCGCGCTCATGCAGCGCGGCTGATGTCATCTGTTTCATTCATCATTCCGACCTGACAGGAGAAACCAACGTGGACATGCAAGGAAGCCGGCCGCTCGCCGTGACCCAGCAACAGGCCTGGGAGGCCCTCAACGACCCGGAGATGCTCAAGGCCTGCATCCCGGGCTGCGAGAAATTCGAGCTCACCGAACCCAACACCTACGCCGTGACCACCGCCATCAAGATCGGCCCGGTCGCCGCGCGCTTCAACGGGCGCGTGACGCTCTCGGACATCGTGCCGCCCAGCTCGTACAAGATCGGCTTCGACGCGCAGGGCGGCGTGGCCGGTTTCGGCAAGGGCGAGGCCGCCGTGCAGCTCGCGCCGGCCGCCTCCGGCTGCGAACTCAGCTACACGGTGCACTCCACCGTGGGCGGCAAGATCGCGCAGCTCGGCCAGCGCCTGATCGACGGCGCGGCCAAGTCGCTGGCCGAAGACTTCTTCCGCCGTTTCGACGAGGCGCTGCAGGCCCGCTACCCGAGCGCGGCCGCGCCCGCTGCGACCGACGCCACACTCAAACCCATGCCCAAGGCCGGCGGTGGCATGCCGACATGGGCCTGGGCCGCCGTCGCCGTCGTCGTGGCGGCGGTGATCTACATGGCCACGAAGGGGTAACTTTGGAAAATCTGGATGTCACCGTCCTGCGCACGCTGCTGGGCTGGCGCAACGAAGGCCGGCGCGCGCTGCTGGCCACCGTCGTGCGCACCTGGGGTTCGTCGCCGCGCCCGGTCGGCTCGGTCATGGCGCTGTGCGAAACCGGCGCGGTGGTCGGCTCGGTCTCGGGCGGCTGCATCGAAGACGACCTGATCTACCGCTACAGCCGAGCGCACGGCGCGGTGCAAGGCAGCACGGCACCGCCCGGCATCACGCACGAGATCCCCACCGGGCCGCCCGAGCGCGTGAAGTACGGCGTGAGCGCCGACGAGGCCCACCGCTTCGGCCTGCCCTGCGGCGGCACGCTGGAGCTGGTGCTCGAATTCAACCCCGACGCCACCTCGCTGGACGAGCTGGTGCGCACGCTCACCGCCGGCCACCTGGTCGAGCGGCGCACCGAGCTGGCCACCGGCCGCGTGGAACTGCGCGCGGCCGCCACACCCGCGGCGCTGGCCGACGAGAACGGCTGGCTGAGCAACACCTTCGGCCCCGAATACCGCATGCTGCTGATCGGCGCCGGCCAGCTCACCGAGTACCTCGCCACCATGGCGCTGTTCAACGGCTTCGCGGTCACCGTGTGCGACCCGCGCGAGGAATACCGCAGCGCCTGGGCCGTGCCCGGCGTGACCCTCGTCACCGAGATGCCCGACGACGTGGTGCGCGAGTTCCGCGTGGACCGGCGCAGCTGCGTGATCGCGCTCACGCACGACCCCAAGCTGGACGACCTGGCGCTGCTCGAAGCGCTGGAGACCGAGGCCTTCTACGTCGGTGCGATCGGCTCGCGCCGCAACAACGAGGCGCGCCACGCCCGCATGATCGAGCACTTCGACCAGACCGAAGAAAGCCTGGCGCGGCTGCGCGGGCCGATCGGCATCTACATCGGCAGCAAGACGCCGGCCGAGATCGCGGTGAGCGTGATGGCCGAGGTGCTCGCGGTGAAGAACGGCGTGCCGCTGCCGCGCGACATGGAAGTGGCGAACGCGAAGAACACGCTGTCGGCCGCCGAGGCCTCCGCGCCCACCTGCTTCGTCTCGCCGTGAAGACGGGTTTCGTCATCCTCGCCGCCGGCGCCGGCCGGCGCATGGGCGGGGTCGCCAAATGCCTGCTGGAGCTGGAAGGCCGCACCCTGCTGGAGCGGCTGCTCACCCACCTGCAGCCGCTGCGCGGCCCGGCGCGGCACGACCTGGTGCTGGTGCTGGGCCACCACGCGCACGACATCCAGGCCCACGTGGCCCGGCTGCCCGACGAGCTGGCGCCGCTGTGCGTCATCAACCCCCGGCCCGAAGACGACACCGCCTCGTCGCTGCGCGCCGGCCTGCGCGCGCTGGCGCACGACGTGAAACAGGTCGTGGTGCTGCTGGCCGACCAGCCGCTGATCGACCGCGCCGACGTGCAGCTGGCGCTGGACGCCTTCACCGCGCGCGGCCCCGGCATCCACGTGCAGGTGCCCATGGTGCACGGCCAGCCCGGCCACCCGGTGATCTTCGACACCCGCGTGCGCAGCGCGCTGACCGAGCCTCTGCAACCCAGCCTGCGCCAGTGGCGCGCGGCCCACCCCGAGGCGGTGCGCCTGTGGGCGGTGGACAACCCGCACTACACGCGCGACCTCGACACCCCGGCCGACCTCGAGGTGCTGGTGCGCGAGACCCGCTGGAGCTGGCGCTGGCCGGGTTAACCCGATCCGGGCGGGGGGTGCACGGGCGGCCAAACGCTGCTCTAATGGCAAAGACCTGTCCGCAGCCCGGCCTCGGCCCAGCCAACCCCCTGCCGATCGTGACCCCACAGCCCCAGCCTTCGATGCCCCAGCAGCAGCGCCTGGCCCTGATCGAGCAGGCGCGCAAGGCGGTGCTCGAATCGCGCGCCCCGCTCAGCCCGCCCCTGCTGGCGCCCTGGGTCGAGCGCTCCTGGCGGCGCTGCCTGGACCTCGGGCTCGAACCGCGCCAGCACATCACCTTCGACACTGTCACCAGCGGCGCGGCACAGCGCGCCATCGAAGCCAACCAGCCGCTGCTGCGCGCGGCCGCACCGGTGATCCAGTCGCTCTCGCGCGCCATGGCGCACACGCGCTACTTCGCCATCCTCACCGACGCGCGCGGCCTGGTGATCGACGTCAACGGCCCGGTGGACCGCCACGACCCGCACGCCGCCAACATCGCGCGCATCGGCGTGGATCTGTCCGAACGCGCCGTGGGCACCACCGCCATCGGCACCACCCTGGCCGACCTGCAGCCGGTCTGGCTGCACCGGGGCGAGCACTTCTTCGACGACACCAGCGTCTACAGCTGCGCCGGTGCGCCCATCTGGGGCCCCAACGGCCAGTGCGTGGGCATGCTGGACCTCACCGGCGTGAACGTGATCGAACAGCCCGCGCTCAAGCACCTCGTCACGCAATCGGCGCGCAGCATCGAGAACGCGCTCACCCTGAGCCAGCCGCACCGCCTGCTGCTGTGCCTGAGCTGGCCCGGCCGCATGCCGGGCGACGCCAGCGACGGCCTTGTCTGCGTGGACGCCGACGGGCAGATCACGGCGATCAACCGCCCGGCGGCGGACATGCTGGGCATGGCCGCCGGCATGGCGCCCGGCCACTGCAGCGAACTCTTCGCCGTGCCGGTGGAAACCCTGTTCGACGCCGCGCGGCACCAGCGCGGCCCGCTGGAAGTGCCACTGTGGTCGGGCCTGCGCCTGAGCGTGCTGGCCCAGCTCAACCCCGGTGGCGAACGCGGCGCCAGCCACGGCCTGCCGCTCAAGGACGTGGAGACCGCCATGATCCGCAAGGCGGTGGACGATGCGCGCGGCAACGTGAAGGAAGCGGCGCGCGCGCTGGGCATCAGCCGCGCCACCGTGTACCGCAAGCTCGGCCGCAGGAGCTGAAGCCGCTCGGCCGCACTTCAGGCGAAAGGCGCCGCGCGGAAGGCATCCAGCCCCTCCGCCTCGCTCGAAAAGCGAGCCGTTGCCGGGTAGGCCTGGGCATCCACTTCACCAGGCACCATCTCCTGCGCGAAGCGCCAGGCCACAGCGGCCGTGACCCCGGCCTGGTCGATGGAAGCCACCTCCACCGGCAGGGGCTGCGCCACCATCTCCGCCTCCAGCTGCGCGAAGGCGGCCACCAGTTGCCCCTTCACCCGAAGCATCCAAGGTTCGTGCAGCTTCTCGACCGGGCGCAGATTTCGCTCGTAGACGATCTGCACCGCCTTTTCGCAGGCCGCCAGGCCCAGACCAACGATGCGCAGCGCGCGCTGTCGCTGCGGCCCGCCCGCCGGCATCAGGCTGCGGCCCGCGACGGATTCGATGTGGTCAATGATCAACGTGGAGTCCATCAAGGTCTGGCCGTCGCTGCACACCAGCGTGGGCGCCTTGACCACCGGGTTGATGGCATGAAAGTCATCGAAAGTGCGAAACACCGAGATCGGCCGATGCACATAAGGCAGCCTGAGCAGTTGCAAGGTGACTGCCACCCGCCGCACATAAGGCGAGTCGAGCATGCCGATGAGTTCCATGTTTCCGTCCTGGGTTGAAGGGCCGTCGCGGGGTGCGAAACAGCTTCGGCCCATGCTAGACAATGGCAGCGCCGCCTCCAAGCGCGGGCCATCGGAATCCGGCCCTCAAAACCGATGGATCATCGCTGCCCGCGCCACACGACACACCGCCATGAAGCTGGACAAGAAAGACCTCCTCATCCTCGAAGCCCTGCAGCGCGACGCGCGGCAAAGCCTGGCCGCCATCGGCAAACGCATCGGCCTGTCGCAACCCGCGATGAGCGAGCGCGTGCGCAAGCTGGAAGACGCCGGTGTGATCGAGGGCTACAGCGCGCGCGTCAATCTGCGCGCCATCGGCATCGGGCTGCAGGCCCTCATTCGCATCCAGACCACGCACGCCGGTATTTCCCCATATGTGCAGCTGTTCGAGAACATGCCCGAGGTGCTGGAAGCGGACCGCGTGACCGGCGAAGACTGCTTCATCGTGCGCTGCGCCATCGCCGAGCCGAAAGATCTGGAACGCGTGGTCGACGCGCTCGCGGTGCACGGCAGCGTTACCACCTCGCTGGTGCTCTCCAGCCCGGTGCGCAAGACCGCCACGGTGCTCGCCGCGCGGCGGGCGTAGGCCTCACCGCCCCCGGCGCTGGCGCGCATGTGCTCATTCCGCCGCGATCGACTCGGTGTAGATGAAGCTGCTGCACGCCGCCACGAAGGCCCGTGGCGTCTGCCGCGCGCCGAAGCCGTACACACGCACCCCCTCGCGCGCACGCGCGCTTGACGATGAGCGCGCCGTAACAGGCGGCGCGCAGCAGGATGGAACGGATCAGTGTGTGAGAGACGTTTTCCGCGTCGATCAACACGGCAATCTTCTGTTGCTTGTGCTGCAGCCTGGGCATGGAGTGCCCGCCTCCCCTGTTCGTGGAGGAACAGCCGCCGCCACACAACACAGCGTGGCGGCGGCCCGAACGGGCTGAGAACCGGGAACACACGGCAACCGGCAGGACCTTTCGGGCCTCCCATTCGGGCCGCCAAAGCATGGCGCCAGAATGACAGAGGCCGTGTTCCTTGTCAGGTTCACGGCCTCCGCCGTGCATTCGCGGATTCTCAGGCCCGGCTCACCTTTTTCGTGAGCGGCAGAGACTTCACCTCAATACGACGAAAGCATTCATGTTGTGCGCATGAAAAATTCGCCGTGGATGGCCACGGTGCGACCGCCGCCGCGTGCTTCGACTTTAGTAGCACGGACACCTGCCGATAAGTGACAGGGTAAGACTTGCCTGTCACGACATCGCCCGGGATGGAACGGGAAGGGCAGCAGGTTCCATGTGTCAACAAACCGGAGGCCCGCGCCGTCATGACCAAGAAGAACATGCCTGGGATGCGACCATCAAAACGAGCGGGACGCCATGGCGAATTTTTCCGCCACCGGCGCTCTCACCTGTCGACGGCGGTGCTGGCCCTTGCCTGCGCGACCCTTGGGCCTCGCGTCGCGCTGGGCCAGTCCGTCATCGGCGTGGGCGACGTCAACCCGGGCCCCTTGCCGGTGCCGTCGCCGAACTGGGTCGAGGCCGGGGAGATTTACGTGGGCGACACGGGCGGCGTGGGCACCTTGACCATCCAGGACGGCGGCACGGCCACCAGCGCGACCGGCGCCCTGGGGTACACCGGGGGCACGGGCACGGTGATCGTCACGGGCAGTGACGGCAGCGGCAACGTGTCGAGCTGGACCATGCCAGGCCAGTTGAGCGTGGGCTTCGGCGGCACGGCCTCCTTGTCCATCCTCGATGGCGGCCTGGTCAGCAATGCGCACGGCAACATCGCGAAGGACGGCGGCACCGCCTCGGCCACCGTCTCGGGTGTGGACGCGCACGGCAATGTCTCCACCTGGATCAACAACAGCACGCTCACCGTGGGCAATGGAGGCGCGGGCTCGCTGCTCATCCAGAACGGCGGGCTGGTGCGCAGTGCCCAGGGGGCCATCGGCGGCACCACCGGCGCGGTTCCGGGCCTCTCCTCCGGCACGGTCACGGTCTCGGGCAGCGACGGCCATGGCAACGTCTCGACCTGGGCGCTCGGCGACAACCTGTACGTGGGTTTTACCGATCCGGGCACGCTGTCGGTGGATGCGGGCGGTGCGATCACCGGCCACACCGCCTACATCGGCTATCAGGGCACTGGCGACGGCACGGCCGTCGTCTCGGGCCGCGACGTGGTCAGCGGCCGCGCATCGAGCCTGGACTTCTCGGCTCAAATGAACGTCGGCTATGAAGGCATCGGCGCGCTGACCATTGAGGACCACGGCAGGGTGCAAACGCCGCTGACCCAGATCGCCGTGCAGGCCGGCTCCACGGGCACGCTGACCCTCCGTGGCGATGCGGTCAGCCGCGGCCTGCTGGAAACGAGCACGGTCGTCCACGGCAGTGGAACCGCCACCCTCAACCTCGATGGCGGCATCCTGCGCGCGACCTGGAACGCGTCCGATTTCCTGGAAGGCTTCACCACGCTCTCGGGCGGCGCCGAAGGCGTCTGGTTCGACACCAACGGCCATCAGGTTGGCATCCGCACCGCCTTCATCGGCGCGGCCGGTTTCAACAAGCTGGGCGCGGGCACGTTGACGATGCACGGCCTCAACACCTACGCGGGCGCCACGGCCATCAACGCCGGCACGCTGCGCGCCGGTGTGGCCGGCGCCTTCAGCGCGGCCTCCGCGCACACCGTGGCCAACGGCGCCACGCTCGACACCGCGGGCCTGAACCAGACCGTGGCCAGCCTGGACAACGCGGGCACCGTCTCGCTGCGGGGCGCCACCCCCGGCAGCCGGCTCACCGTCCGTGGGGCCTATGTCGGCCAGAACGGGGTGTTGAGGATCGGCACCGCGCTGGGCAACAGCATCAGCCTGAGCGACCGGCTGGTGCTCGATGGCGCCGGCGCCAGCGCCAGCGGAAGCACCACCCTGCAGGTCACCAACCTCGGCGGCCTGGGCGCGCAGACCACCGGTGACGGCATCGAAGTCATCAGCGCGCTCAACGGCGCCACCACCACGGCCCAGACCACCCGCGACGCCTTCCACCTCGCGGGCGGACACGTCGACGCCGGCGCCTACGAATACCGCCTGTACGCCGCGGACGCCAATGACGCGGGGGAAAGCTGGTTCCTGCGCTCCAGCACGCTCGCCGCCGGGCCCACCACCCCCGCCTACCGGGTGGAGGTGCCGCTGTTCGCCGCGCTGCCCGAGCAACTGCGCCTGGGCAACACGCTGATGCTGGGCAGCCTGCACCAGCGCATCGGCGATGGCGCCGGCAGCGGTGTCGAGCGCCAGACCTGGGCCCGTCTCATCAGCGCGGAACGCACCGTCGCCCAGAACGGCGACGTGAGCCCGCGCAGCCAGGGTCGGCTCCATGGCCTGCAAGCCGGCATCGACCTGTGGGCGCAGCCCGGCTGGCGCGCGGGCCTGTACGTGGGCCAGCTCAACGGCACCATGAACGTCCGCGGCTTCGCCAGCAGCGTGGCCGACCAGAACGTCGGCGGCAACCGGCTGCGCAGCCACTACCTCGGTGCCTACACCACCTACCACCACTCCAACGGTTTCTATGTGGACACCGTGCTGCAAGGTGGGCAGCATCGCTACGGCGTCTCGCCACTCACGGCGCCCGCCAGCCACGGCAAGGGCGGCAGCCTGCTCGCGTCGGTGGAAGTGGGACGGGGCTACCAGCTCCCGTCGGGCTGGATGCTGGAGCCGCAACTGCAGCTCATCCACCAGCGCATCGAACTCGACGGCGTGGTGATCACGGGCGCCGACGTGCAGCAGAACACGCACAGCCGCTGGACCGTGCGCGCCGGCCTGCGCTTGAAAGGCGAACTGTCCACCACCGCCGGCAAGCTGCAACCCTACGCCCGCCTGAACCTGTACCACGGCAGCAAAGGCCGGGACGTGACCCGCTTCACCGGCCCCGCCGGCGCCACCGACGTGGCCACCGGCACCGGCGGTGCCAGCACCGAACTCGCCGCCGGCGCCACGCTCGCCCTGTCAACCTCCACCAGCCTCTACGGCGAGATCGGCACCGTGTGGGCCGCCGGCGGGCATGCGCGGCACAGCGGCGGCCTCAACGGGACACTGGGCCTGCGAGTGCGCTGGTAGCCGGGCGGGGTTCGCCTCAGTGGCCGGGCACCCACACCATGGCGATGCTCAGCCAGACCCCGACGCTGAAATAAGGCGTGAGCCACAGCGCATCCGCTTTCCACGCCGTCCAGCTGCCGCTGCACACCCGGCGCTGCCAGGCATCGCGCGCGCCCTGCTCGACGCACAGGTAGGTCTGCCCGTTCGACCGCCCGAGGCGGTAACGGCGCCAGTACATCGGCGCATCCACGCTCAGGACGTACGCCACGAAAGCCAGGCAACAAAGAATGCCGAAGATCGCCAGCGAGTTGACCCAGCCCGTGCTGTAGAGGGCGGTGACGCCCAGCAGGACCGCCATCCAGGAAAAGCCGGCCGCCCAGAGCAGGGACTCGACGGCCTGGGTGATGTGGTTGAGCGTGAGCACGCTGTGCCAGCAGAAGCCTTGTGCCACCACCATGAAGACCGGGACCACCCAGGCGGCGCTTTGCACCCACGGCAGGCCCGCGTGCACGCCCAGCTGATGGATCAGCAGCCCGAGCTGGATCGCGAAGCAGATCTCGGCCACCGTGGCTGCCGCGCGGCCCAGGAAGATGTTGGACAGGCGCGTGTCCACCACCACCAGCCGCTCGAGGTCCACCCGGGGGAACACCGAGCGGTAGGCGCACACCAGCACGTAGACGCCGGACAGCGTGAGCTGCAGCCCCCCGTGGAAACCGGCCACAGGCGCGAAGTGCCACACGGCCAGCCACAGGCCGACGTTCACTGCCGCCAGCGCGCACATCGCCCGCCACCACCGAAGCACCTGGGCATCGGCACCGGCAATGCCCGGCACCCTGCTGCTGAAGATCAACGACATGCCGCGCTCACCTCCATCGTTCACAAGCTCACATCGTAGGCAATCCATCGCGCCGGCGCTGTAGGACAAAAGCGATCGTTGAGGGCTTCGGCCATCTCCTTCGCCGACATGGGGCGTTCTCCTACCCGCTCCAAGGCGCCTCACTCGCATGCTGGGGCATGGATATTCCCTCCCCCAAGTTCCATGCGTGGAAAAAGGCCGAGGCCGAGCTGGCCGACATCGAGCGAACGTTCCGGGCCCTGTCCGTCGATCTCTCCCCATCCGACCGCGAAAGGGTCACCCAGCAGCTTGCCGCATTGAAAGCGGCGCGGCTGAGGGTTCGCCTGCTGTTTGAAGAGGTGATGAAGGAGAGCGCGATCGTGCTGGAGCAACTCGCCGCCAGCGAAGCGCCGCCGCCGCCTCCACCGCCGAGCCACGACCCGCGTCGGCCTGACGCGGAAGACTGGTTGTCCTAGCCTTCGCGGCGGTTCAGGGCAAGGCCTGCGCGTCCAGCTCGGCCATCTCCTGCGCCGTGAACACCCGGGATCGCGTGTGGAAGGCCTTGCCTTGCGGGCCTTCGAGCGAGAAGGTGCCGCCGTGGCCGTCGATCACGTCGATGATGAGCTGCGTGTGCCGCCAGTACTCGTACTGCGCCTTGCCGATGTAGAACGGGCAGCCACCGATGTCGCCCAGGTACACGTCACCCGCGCCGGTGGTGATCTCGCCCAGCAGGTAGCAGTTGGCCGCGCTGTTGTCGCAGCAGCCGCCGCTCTGGTGGAACATGAGGCCGGGGCCATGCTGCGCCTTGAGCCGTTCGATCAATTCCACGGCGGCCGGTGTGGCGATGACTCTTTCAACCATGAGAGATCTCCTAAGGTCTTTCCGGAGCGAAGTGCCCCAGCCAGAACGCGGCGGATCCGGCTTGGCCGGTCCGCACGCGTTGCCCCCTGGGGGGTGACGCGCCGCAGGCGCGGCGCGGGGGGGATTAAAAGAACCCCAGCTTGTTCTCGCTGTAGCTCACCAGCAAGTTCTTGGTCTGCTGGTAGTGGTCCAGCATCATCTTGTGCGTCTCACGGCCAATGCCCGATTCCTTGTAGCCGCCGAAGGCGGCGTGCGCGGGGTAGGCGTGGTAGCAGTTGGTCCACACGCGGCCGGCCTTGATGGCGCGGCCCATGCGGTAGGCCACGTTGCCGTTGCGGCTCCACACGCCGGCACCCAGGCCATACAGCGTGTCGTTGGCGATCGCCAGGGCTTCGGCCTCGTCCTTGAAGGTGGTCACGGCCAGCACGGGGCCGAAGATTTCTTCCTGGAAGATGCGCATCTTGTTGTGGCCCTTGAACAGCGTGGGCTGCACGTAGTAGCCGCCTTCGAGCTCCCCCCCCAGGTTCGCCTGGCCACCACCGGCCAGCACCTCGGCGCCTTCCTGCTTGCCCAGGTCGAGGTACGAGAGGATCTTGGTGAGCTGTTCCTTGCTGGCCTGCGCGCCCATCATGCTGTCGGTGTCCAGCGGGTTGGCGTGCTTGATCGCGGCCACGCGCTTGAGCACGCGCTCCATGAACTTGTCGTAGATGCTTTCCTGGATCAGCGCACGGCTGGGGCAGGTGCAGACCTCGCCCTGGTTGAAGGCGAACAGCACCAGGCCTTCGATCGCCTTGTCCAGAAACGCGTCGTCCTTGTCCATGATGTCGGCGAAGAACACGTTGGGCGACTTGCCGCCGAGTTCCAGCGTGGCGGGAATCAGGTTGTTCGCCGCGGCCTGCGCGATCACGCGGCCCGTGGTGGTGGAGCCGGTGAACGCGATCTTGGCGATGCGCTTGCTGGTGGCCAGCGGCATGCCCGCTTCGCGGCCGTAGCCGTTGACGATGTTGAGCACGCCCGGCGGCAGCAGGTCGGCGATGAGTTCGGCCAGGATCAGGATGCTGATGGGCGTGGACTCGGCGGGCTTGAGCACCACGGCGTTGCCGGCGCCCAGCGCGGGCGCGAGCTTCCAGGCCGCCATGAGGATGGGGAAGTTCCAGGGAATGATCTGGCCGATCACGCCCAGCGGTTCCTGGATGTGGTACGCCACGGTGTTCTCGTCGATGTTGCTCAGCGCGCCTTCCTGCGCGCGCACGCAACCCGCGAAGTAGCGGAAGTGGTCCACCGTGAGCGGGATGTCGGCGTTGAGCGTCTCGCGGATCGCCTTGCCGTTGTCCACGGTCTCGGCGTAGGCCAGCAGCTCCAGGTTCTGCTCGATGCGGTCGGCGATCTTGAGCAGCACGTTGGCGCGCTCGGCCGCCGAGGTCTTGCCCCAGGCATCGGCCGCGGCGTGCGCGGCGTCCAGCGCGAGTTCGATGTCTTCGGCGGTGGAGCGCGCGGCGCGCGTGTACACCTTGCCCGAGACGGGCGTGATCACATCGAAGTACTGGCCTTTGACCGGCGCGAGCCAGCGACCGCCGATGAAGTTGTCGTACTGGGTCTTGTAGGCGATCTTGGCGCCAGCGGCGCCGGGGGCTGCGTAAAGCATGTTGTCTTCCTCAGGATGGACGTTGATGGCAAGGCCTGTGTCTTCAGGCCCTCTGCTCTCTTCAAGTTCCATGCCATGGGCTTGGGCCCGGTGAAGCGCTGCACGAAAGCACACATGCGGGGTTCGCACTGTCCCGGAACCGCGCACAAGCGAACCGGCTGTCTCAAAGCGGCACACACGCCGGCGCCATGAAAAAAGCCACTGGTTGCGCGCGCAACCAGTGGCTGTGTTGAAGCGTCGGGCGTCAGGGCGCGGTGAGCGTGAGCCCATGTTGCTGGAAGATGGCCAGCAGCTCGCCGCTGTCGCGCATCGATTTCAAGGCCCCTTCCAGCGCCAGGCCCAGGTCCTTGTGTTCGGCCTTGATCGCCATGCCCACGGGCCAGCCGGTGTCGGGCACGCCGCCGAGCGAGAGCGTGCTCAGGCGGATGTGGCTCGGCCTCGGATCGGTGTGCGAGAGCACCGACTCGGCCTGCGCGCGCGTCACATACGCGGCGGCGGCCTTGCCCTCCACCACGGCCTGCACCGCCTGCTCGCCGCTGTTGTGGATGCCCACCTGCGCGCGCAGCAGACCGCCGCCATGGCCCATGAGCGCGCTGGCCGCGCCGGCCCCGCGCTCGGCGGCCAGCGGCAGGCCTTTGAGGTCTTCCGGCGTGGCCACCTCGGCGACGCGGCGCGTGTCGTGCGCCAGCACCAGCTGCTGGCGCATGTAGGGCGCGAGGATCATCACCTGGCGGTTCTTCTGCATCAGGTAGCGGTCCACCGGCACCTGCAGCATCACGTCGGCAGGGCCGTAGCCCAGGTAATGGCCGCGCCAGACCATGTTGCGCAGGTCGTCGTTCATGTTCTCGCCCGCGTCGAACGGCAGCAGCGCCAGCCTCAGCTGGAGCTGGCGCGCCAGCGCGGCGGCGATCGACACGTCCAGGCCGTGGAGGTCGTTGGCCGGGCCGTCGGAGAACGGCGCGTTGTCCTTGTAGACCGCCACTTTCAGCGCGCCATTCGCGCGGATGCGTTCGAGGTCGCTCAGGTCGGCCTGCGCGCGCGCCAGTGGCACGCTCGCGGCGAGCAGGGCCGCCAGCACCTGGCGGCGGTCGGGGTGGTGGTGATGGGTGGTGGTCATGCGCGTCTCCCGTCTCAGGGCTCGCGGCGGGTTTCGAGGTAGGTCTTGATCGACCAGATCGCCTCCTGCGACAGCGTGCCCTCGAACGGCGGCATGTACACGCGCCCGTCGCGCACGCGGCCCCGGCGCACGGTGGCCATGTAGTAGTCGTCCATCTCCTTGAAGCACGCGGCCTTCTTCGCCGCGTCGGCGTAACCCGAGCATTCGCCGTCGAACTTGCGCAGGTCGGGCGAGATGCCGCCGGAGATCGCCTCCAGGCCGTGGCAGCGCGCGCAGTTCTGGTTGTAGGCCGAGGTGCCGATGCGCAGCGCCTCCTTGTTCGCGGGACCGCTGCTGTAGGGGTTGGCATCGAGCCACTTGGTGCCCAGCTGCGGCAGGGTGCTCGTGTCCACCGCCTGCGGTGTCACATCGCCATGCGCCATCACGGCGGCCACGCCGCAGGTGACGGCCAGCGCGAGCAGGCCGCGCGCGCCCCGCAAGGAAAGAGAGAAACGCGAAATCTTCATGGGTTGTCTCCGGTTCAGAAAGGGTCTTTTCCGGCATGGACAGCAAGTTGCAGGCCATGGCGCCGTGGACCGGAGCCACGCAAGGGACGGGCCCGCCCGCAGGCCCGGTCAGGCCCGTGCAAGGTGTGCCAATTTGAATCACCGGGTCGCCTGCGATCGCACCGGATGTCACAGTCCGCCGCTTCATGGGCGCCTTGTGTGTCAACTTTGCGCGCCACGGCCTGGCCCAGGTGGTGGCCGGCTCTTTGCTAACAGCGAAGGTGTGACACCCGGGACACGCTGTTGCATCTCGGGATTAACCAGTGTTGCTCACAGGGACAGATATGAAGAGAATTGCATGAACCCGCGCGACCAAGACGACAGCCCGTCTGACGACCCGGAGCACCCGCCACGATGGGTGCCCGACTACTGGGGGGGATTTCCCCCGGATGCAGGAGACAACATGAGTGCTGCCCTCTTCACGCCTCCCGGCGGAAGACACGATGCGCCCGCGCCCCCCGGCCCGGACGGCAACGCACCACCCGATCCCATCGGCCAGGCCCACCGCCGGTCGCAGGCCTATGGCATCGACTCCACGGACGCGCCCGATTTCTCCAGCCCCGGCGTGGGTCTGCTCAACGATGCACGGGAAGAGAACCGATTCCTGTTCCAGCACGCCGCCCCGGTCATGGAGACGCTCTACGACCAGATCGTGAACACCCACAGCATGGTGCTGCTCACCTCCGCCAAGGGCCTGGTGCTGCATTCGCTGGGCGACACCGACTTTCTCGAAAAGGCCTCGCGCGTCGCGCTCACGCCCGGCATGGACTGGTCCGAGAAAAACAAGGGCACGAATGCGATCGGCACCGCGCTCAGCGAACAGGAAGCGCTCACGGTGCACGGCAGCCAGCACTACATGGACGCCAACAAGTTCCTCACCTGCTCGTGCTCGCCGATCTTCGATCCCTACGGCCAGGTCATCGGCGCGCTGGACGTGACGGGTGACCACCGCAGCTACCACCAGCACACGCTGGCGCTGGTGCGCATGTCGGCGCAGATGATCGAGAACCACATGTTCGCGGACATCTTCCCCAAGGCCATCCGCATCCACTTCCACACCCGCTCCGAGTTCCTGGGCACGCTGGTCGAAGGCATCGCGGTGTTCTCGCCCGAGGGCCGCTTCCTCTCGGCCAACCGCAGCGCGCAGTTCCAGATCGGGCTGCCGTTCAGCGCGCTCAAGGCCCACACCTTCTCCTCGCTCTTCGGCATGCCGATCTCGGCCCTGTTCGAGCTGTTCAGCGGCGCCATGCCCACGCCCAAGCAGCTGTGCATGCACAACGGCGTGTCGGTCTGGTGCCGCGTGAAGATCAAGGCCGCCAACCCCTGGTCGGGCGGTGGCAAGCCCACGGGTGCCGCGCCCGACGCGGCACCCGCTTGCGCCGCCGCCGCGGCCGAGCCGCTCAGGCCCACCGGCCGCAAGATGCAGTTCTCCTCGCTGCAGTACCTCGACACGGGCGACCCCCAGGTGTCGACGGTGATCCACAAGCTGCGCCGGGTCTCGGGGCGCGACATCCCGGTGATGATCCTGGGCGAGACCGGCACCGGCAAGGACCTGCTGGCCCAGGCCATCCACGGCGATTCCACGCGCTCGGCGCAGCCCTTCGTGTCGGTGAACTGCGCCTCGATCCCGGACACGCTGATCGAGTCCGAGCTGTTCGGCTACGAAGAAGGCGCCTTCACCGGCGCACGCAAGAAGGGCTCCATCGGCAAGATCCTCCAGGCCCACGGCGGCACGCTGTTCCTCGACGAGATCGGCGACATGCCCAAGCACCTGCAGGCCCGCCTGCTGCGCGTGCTGCAGGACCGCAAGGTCAGCCCACTGGGCGCGGGCAAGGAGGTGGAAGTGGACGTGACGGTGATCAGCGCCACGCACAAGAACCTCAAGGACATGATCGCGCGCGGCGATTTCCGCGAGGACCTCTACTACCGCCTCAACGGCCTGGTGGTGCGCCTGCCGGCGCTGCGCGAGCGCACGGACTTCGAACTGGTGGTGCACAAGATCCTCAAGGCGCTGTGCGACCAGGGCCAGCAGATCGGCATCGCGCCCAATGTCATGGCGCTGTTCAAGCGCTACCAGTGGCCGGGCAATTTCCGCCAGCTGCACAACCTGCTGCGCACCGCCGTCGTGATGGTGGGCAGCGACGGCGTGATCGACGTGGCGCACCTGCCCGACGATTTCCTCGACGAACTCGAACACGCCCAGGCCGCCGATGCGGCGGAGGGCGGCCTGGCCGAGTCCTTCGGCACCGCCCCGGGCAGCGAACCGCTGCCACCGCCCGCGCCGCTGAGCGAGGTGGCGCCGGGCGATGGCCAGCGCCTGCAGGACGTCACGCTCAGCGCCATGGCGCAGATGCTGCGTCTGCACAAGGGCAATGTGTCGGCGGCGGCGAAGGCGCTGGGCGTCTCGCGCAACACCATCTACCGCAAGAAGGACCAGCTACCGCCCGACCTGCTCGGCTGAAGCCGGCGGCGGCGCCTGCCGCATCCACAGCGGCTCCAGCTCGCGCCAGGCGCGCTGCGCGTTGAAGTCCTGGCGCTGCGCGTGGCCCACCCAGCCGCGCCATTCGGGCATCGCGACGGCAGCGCTCTCGCCGGCGTGGCGCCCCTGGTCCATGGCGCTCAGCACCTGATCGCGCAAGGCCTGCAGGTAGCCGCGTGTGCCCGAAAGAGCGGCGGGCCCTGAATCGCCCTGCGCGCTGGACACCACCGCGCCGATCACGTGGCGCGGCCCCAGTGCCTGCAAACGGTCCAGCGCGGCGAGCCAGCCGTCCACGCTGCCCTGCGCGAGTTCGGGCAGGCGCTCGCCGTACACCAGACCCCCCGCCCACAACACGCCCTGCTGCGCGTGCCAGAGCACCAGGTCGCTCTCGGTGTGCCCCTGCTCCACGCGCATCACGCGCAGGCGCTGCGCGCCCACCGCCAACACCTCGCCTTCGATCAGGCCGCGCGTGGGCCACACAATGGCCGTGCCCGCCATGGCCTGCGCGCCGGCGCGTTCGATGAGGCTTTGCAGGCAGGCCGGGCAGCGCTGCTCCATCGCCCGGCGCGTGCCCTCGGTGGCGAGCACCGTGGTCTGGCCGGTCTCGATGCGGTCGGCCCAGGCGCCATTGGCCAGCACGTTCTCGGCGTGCGCGTGGGTGTTGACGATCCAGCGCACCTGCACCCCGAAGCGGCAGGCCAGCGAGGCGCGCACGCGCTCGCCATGCCGATGGCTCGGGCCGGGGTCCACCACCAACGCCTCGCCGCCGTCGATCAGCACCGAGGTCGGCACCACATGGCCGGCGTTGTCGGGCGAGATCTCCTGCGGCGCCGGCGGCGACCAGGCCCACACGCCCGGTGCCACAGGTTGCCAGGGCACGCCGTCCGGGCAGTCGCGGCCCTGTGCGTTCACGGAGACACACAGCGCGAACAGCAAGGCGCCCAACGCTCTCATGGCAACGAGCGCCTCACGCACGCGCGCAGACACGCCAGCATCGTCGGCTCGCCACCGAGGTGGCCGCTGGGCGGCAGGTGCAACACCACCGGGCCACCCGCCCGCCGGCCCAACGCGGCCCAGCGGGCGCTGTTGGCCGGTGGACAGATCGCATCGAAGCGCCCATGCACCCAGTCCACCGGGATGCGCTCGCGCGCGAGCAGCGCCACCGCGCGGTCCAGCCCGCCCGGGCGCATGAAACCCCGGTGCAGCAGGTAGTGCGCCTGCACCCGGTACCGGGCCCGGGCCGCGCGGTCGCTGCGGCGCACACCGGGCTGGGGCAGGCGCGCCAGCGCGCGCCGCTGCTGGCGCTGCAGGCCGGCCCATTCACGGCGGATCGGGTTCGCCCAGGGCGAGCCGGTGTGCGCCGCGTGGCGCAGGCTGCGCCGCAGGCCATGCGCCGCGTCGGCGGTTTCGCGCAGGCCCCAGCCGCGCCACGCGCGCAGCGATGCAACACCGGGTGTGCCGTTTTGAATCAGTTGTCTCAGCCGTTGCAACGCCACCGGCACACCGTCACCCGGCCGCACCAGCCACAAAGCGGCCGGCGCCCTCAGGGTTTGCCCTCGCCTGGCCGACGGCAACAGCAGGCCGCCGATCTCGCGGCGCGTGAGCGCGAAGGCGCCGCGCAACACCAGGCGCTGCACGCGCGCGGGGTGTTGCTGCGCATACGCCAGCGCTACCACCGTGCCCCAGGAACCCGCCAGCACCGACCAGCGTTGAATGCCCAACTGCTCGCGCAAGCGCTCCAGATCGGCCACCAGCGCGAGGGTGTGGTTGCCCTGCGTGCGGCCACGCGGCCGCGAGGCGCCGGCACCGCGCTGATCGGGGGCGATCACGCGCTGGCGGCGCAGGTCGAAGGGCCGCAGCATGCCGGGCTGGCAGGCGCCGCCCGGCCCGCCGTGCAGCAACAGCCAGGGCTCGCCGCGCGCCGCGCCGAGCTCGCGCCAGGCCATGCGGTGCAGGCCACCGACGGGCAGGCGCCGGGGTGCTGGCCAGGGGGTGGCGTTCGGGGGCTTTTGCATGGCATCGATATTGCTGTTCAGGGTCGCGGCCGGTGTGGCGATGGTGCCATCCGGCTTGCAGACATGTTTCATGCCAACCCTTTCTGGAGAACGACCATGCAATGGACCACCCCGGCCTTCACCGACCTGCGTTTCGGCTTCGAGATCACGATGTACATCGCCAACCGCTGATCGATCGATCCGCCAGCGCACGTGTGAACAGCGCGTGCGCTTTTTTTGACCCCTCACCTTCCTCCATCGACCATGCGCATCCGGGTTCTGGGCTCTTCGGCCGGCGGCGGTTTCCCGCAGTGGAACTGCAATTGCCCCAACTGCGACGGCCTGCGCCGCAGAAAGCTCATGGCCCACGCGCGCACGCAGTCCTCGATCGCGGTGAGCGCCAACGAGGTGGACTGGCTGCTGGTCAACGCCTCGCCCGACATCCTCGGCCAGATCCGCGACACGCCGGAACTGCAGCCCGCGCGCGCGGTGCGCGACAGTGGCATCGCCGCCGTGCTGCTGATGGACGCGCAGATCGACCACGTCACCGGCCTGCTGATGCTGCGCGAGCGCGCAGGCGCGCTGCCGCTGCTGGCCACGCCCGAGGTGCTGTCCGAGCTGGACAGCGGCTTTCCCATCACCCGCCTGCTCTCGCACTACTGCGGCGTGGCGCCCCATCCCGTGCCCACCGACGGCCGCACATTCACCGCGCCCGGGCTGGAGGGCATCGAGCTGCAGGCCGTGCCGCTCGCGTCCAAGCCGCCACCGTATTCGCCGTTCCGCGGCAACCCGCGCCCGGGCGACAACATCGGCCTGGTGCTGCGCAACCCGGCGACTGGCGCGCGCGTGTTCTACGCCCCCGGCCTGGGCGAGGTCACGCCCGAGCTGCTGGCGCTCATGGCCACCTGCGCCGTGGTGCTGGTGGACGGCACCTTCTGGACCGGCGACGAGATGCAGCGGCTGGGCCTGTCGCCCAAGGCCGCGGCCGACATGGGCCACCTGCCGCAGAGCGGGCCCGGCGGCATGATCGAACACCTGGCGCGGCTGCCGGCGACCACGCGCAAGCTGCTGATCCACGTCAACAACACCAACCCCATCCTGATCGAGGACTCGCCCGAGCGCGACGAACTCACCCGCCAGCGCATCGAGGTGGCGCGCGACGGCATGGACATCCGCTTCTGAGCGCGGGCACGCCATGGACATCGCCACCACCCCGCGCCCCCGCACCGGCCTGCCAGCCTGGACGCGCGGCGAGTTCGAGGCCCAGCTGCGCGAGAAGGGCCGCTCGTACCACATCCACCACCCGTTCAACGTGCGCATGAACAGCGGCGGCTGCACGCCCGACGAGCTGCGCTGCTGGGTGGCCAACCGCTTCTACTACCAGATCTGCATCCCGCGCAAGGACGCGGCCATCCTCGCCAACATGCCCGACCGCGCGCACCGCCGGCTGTGGATCGAGCGCATCCTCGACCACGACGGCCATGGCGACCACGAAGGCTCGGCCGCCGGCGGCATCGAGGCCTGGACGCGGCTCGGTGAGGCCGTGGGCCTCGCGCGCGAAGACCTGTGGTCGCTGCAGGGCGTGGTGCCCGCCGTGCGTTTCGCCTGCGATGCCTACGTGAACTTCGCCGCCAGGGCGCCCTGGCAGGAGGCGGTGTGCTCCTCGCTCACCGAGATGTTCGCGCCCCAGATCCACAAGGACCGCCTGGCCACCTGGCCCACGCACTACCCCTGGATCGAGGCCGAGGGACTGGCCTACTTCCGCAAGCGCATCCCCCTGGCCGGGCGCGACGTGGCACACGGCCTGCGCGTGACGCTGGAGCACTTCGACACCCGCGAGGCCCAGCACCGCGCGCTGGACATCCTGCAGTTCAAGCTGGACATCCTCTGGAACATGCTCGATGCCATCGAGAAAGCCTGTCAATGAAGACCCCCCCTGCGCCGCTTCGCGGCTTCCCCCCTGAGGGGGGACCACACCAGCGGCCTGGCAGAGCCAGTTCCGCGGTGTGTGCTGGTCCAACGATCTCTTTGCGCCGACCATGACAGCCATCTCCACCCATCCCAAGCTCTCGCGGCGTTTCCGCCTGCAGTACGAGCCCGCGCAGGAGCGCTGGGTGCTGCTCTACCCCGAAGGCATGGTGCAGCTCAACGAGAGCGCGGCCGAGATCCTGAAACGCTGCGATGGTGAGCGCACGTTGGCCGCCATCGTGGAGGATCTGGAGACCACGTTTTCCATCCAGGGCATTGGCCGCCAGGTGAAAGACCTGCTCGAAGAAGGAGGCCGCCGTGGCTGGATCGATTGAACCGCCCGGCCCGCCGCTGTGGCTGCTGGCCGAGCTCACCTACCGCTGCCCGCTGCACTGCGTGTTCTGCTACAACCCCACGCAGCACGCGCGCATCCAGCAGGAGCTGAGCACCGCGCAGTGGGTGGACGTGATGCGCCAGGCGCGCGCGCTGGGCGCGGCGCAGCTCGGTTTCTCGGGCGGTGAGCCGCTGCTGCGCGACGACCTGGAAGAGCTGGTGCAGGAGGCGCACGCGCTCGGCTACTACACCAACCTCATCACCTCGGGCGTGGGCCTGACCGACGCGCGCGCCACGCGCCTGAAGGCCGCCGGCCTCGACCACGTGCAGCTCTCGTTCCAGGACAGCACGCGCGAACTCAACGACTTCCTGAGCCACACGCGCACCTTCGAGCTCAAGCAGAAGGTCGCGCGCATCATCAAGTCGCACGACTGGCCGATGGTGATGAACTGCGTGCTGCACCGGCACAACCTGCCACACGTGGGCCCGATCATCGAGATGGCGCTGGACCTGGGCGCGGAATACCTCGAACTCGCCAACACGCAGTACTACGGCTGGGCCTGGGTCAACCGCGACCACCTCATGCCCACGCACGAGCAGCTGGTGGAGGCCGAAGCGGTGGTGAACCGCTACCGCGAGCAGATCGGCTCGCGCTGCCGGCTGCTGTTCGTGGTGCCCGACTACTTCGAGCAGCGCCCCAAGGCCTGCATGAACGGCTGGGGCTCGGTGTTCCTCTCGGTCGCGCCCGACGGCCTGGCCATGCCCTGCCACAACGCGCGCAACCTGCCCGGCCTGGCCCTGCCCAACGTGGCGCACACGCCGCTGGCCGACATCTGGCGGACCAGCCAGGCCTTCAACGCCTACCGGGGCGATGGCTGGATGAAGCCGCCCTGCCGCGACTGCGACGAGCGACACAAGGACTTCGGCGGCTGCCGCTGCCAGGCCTTCCAGATCACGGGCGACGCGGCGCAGGCCGACCCGGTGTGCGGCAAGTCTCCCCACCACGACCAGGTGGTGCAACTCGTGAAGCAGGCGCCCGCGCAGCGCCACATCCCCATCGTGTTCCGCAGCGACACCGAGTCGCGCGGCCTGCACCCCGAGGTGCCGGCATGAACACCGCCACCGGCCACCACCGCATGCTGGGCGCGGCGGTGGTCAGCCACCTGCCGGTGCTGCGGCGCGGCCCGTTCGCGCTGGAGCACGCGCCGCACGGTCTCTTCCTGCTGTGGCTCGCCTTCATGGGCCTGGTGGGTTTCGGCGCCCTGCTGCTGTGGCAGGCCGGCGCCTGGCACCGGCTGGTGCACGCCGACCCCACGGGCCTGACCGTGGTCATCGTGCTGCTGTTCATCGGCGGCTCGCTCTGGGCCGGCCGCCGCGCCTGGGTGCTGGGCGAACAGCGCCTGCGGCTGGACGCCGCGCGCGAAGACCCGCTGGACACCTGGAGCGCCGAGTACCGCGACGGCTGCGCGCGGGCCGGTGCCGACCCCACGGTCTGGCTGCAGGTGCTGGGCGAGCGCGCGCACGGCCCGCACGAAATGGCCTGGTGGCTCAATGGCATCCAGCTCAAGCTGGGCCTGCTGGGCAAGGTGATCGGCTTCTCCATCCTCGCGCTGCAGCTCGGCGAGGTGCAGAGCTTCGACGCGAGCCAGTCCACGCAATTGCTCAAGAACCTCACCGGCGGCCTGGGCATCGCGCTGCTGACCACCGTGACCGGCCTCACCGGCAACATCCTGCTGGGCCTGCAGCTCATGCGGCTGGACCGGTTCGCCGACGCGCTCATCGCCGACACGCTGGCCACCACACCGACCCCGGAGGCGCGCGATGGCGATCGGCCGAGCGGTCCGTGACACCGAGACCGACCCGTTCTACGACATGTTGTTCAACATGCTGATCGCGTTCGTCTTCTGTTTCGTCATCGCGCTGCTCGCCTTCAACCCCAAGGCGCGCAAGAGCGGCGACATCCCGGCCAAGGCCGAGTTCATCGTCACCATCTCCTGGCCCGACAACAATCCCAACGACGTGGACGCCTGGGTCAACGAGCCGGGCGGCAAGACGCTGTGGTTCCGCCAGCGCGACGCCGGCATGCTGCACCTGGACCGCGACGACCGGGGCGCGAAGAACAACAGCGTGATCGTCAACGGGCGCGAGATCCGCAGCCCGGTGCGGCAGGAGATCGTCACGCTGCGTGGCCTGGTGCCGGGCGAGTACGTGGTGAACGCGCACTACTACGACTCGCGCGACCAGCAGCCGGTGGATGTGTCGGTGGCGGTGGTGAAGGTCAACCCGCAGGCGGAGATCGTCTACACCGGCACGCAGCAGATCCCACGCAAGGGCGACGAGCGCACGCTGGTGCGCTTCACCCTCGACGAGGCCGGCAGCGTGACCGACCTCAACACCCGACCGCTCGCGATCGTGCAACGCACGGGCCTCTGAACACCGCTTCCCATGATCCCCACCGTCTCTTCCCAATTGCTGTGGCTGGTGCTGGTGTACGCGCTGCTGGCCTTCCTGTTGCTGTGCCTGCTGCTGGCCACGCGCTGGCACTGGGGCGTGAAGCTGGGCGCGGTGCTGCTGGTCAGCGGCTTCTACGCGCTGAGCCACGCCACGCTGCAGGGCATCGCGGGCTGGCCGAGCGACGCTCCCCTGCCCCCGCGCTTCGTGCTGCTCTCGGCCGTGTTCGACGAACCCAGCCCGGGCCGAGGCCACGCCGGCGCGATCTACATCTGGGTCAATCCCATGACGGACAACCAGCCGCTGGCGATGCCGCGCGTGCACCGCCTGCCTTACGAGAAGGACCTGCACCGCATCCTGGGCGACGGCCTGCGCAAGGCGCGCGACGGCAACACGCAGATGGGCAGCACCGAACCGGTGCCGGGTGCGGGCGGCTTCGCCTGGCTGCGCCCGGCCGGCAACGACCGCCTGCAGATCAAGCTGAGCGACCTGCCGCGCGCGCAGCTGCCGGAGAAATGAGCCCCCCCTGCGCCGCTTCGCGTCTTCCCCCCCGAGCGGGGGACCCCACCACGGGCCCGGCAAAGCCGGATCCAGGGTGGGTCTGGAAGGGGATGCCGGCGAGCGTTGCAACCTGGGTAATGCTGACCAGCTGCAGCGGTCAGGGTGGCGGCGAAGGCTGGTTTCCGCTGATCGAGGGCGAGCGCATGGTCTACGCCGTGACGGTGGAGAGCGACGAAGCGCCACCGCCCGAGACATGGACGCTCACCGTCACCGCGCCGCAGACCGTGGCCGGCCAGCGCACCCAGGTGCGCCACCATTCGGCCGGCGTGAGCTACCACCTGCTGAGCGACGAAAAAGGCATTCGCCGCGTGGCCACGCGCACCGACATCGACCGCGAGCCCACGCCCGACAAGGAACCGCTGTGGGTGCTCAAGGCGCCCTACGAAGTGGGCACCGAATGGACCACGCCCACCGTGCCCTACCTGATCCTGCGCCGCAACGAGCACCCGCGCGAACTGCGCTACAGCCACCGCGCGCCGATGGCCTGGCGCATCGAGGCCGTGGACGACGAGGTGAAGACACCCACCGGCACGCACAAGCCGTGTCTGCGGGTCGTGGGCCGCGCCAAGCTCAACCTCTTCACCGACCCGGTGAACGGCTTCACCGACGTGCCGCTCACCAGCCGCGAGTGGTACTGCCAGGGCAAAGGCCTGGTGAAGTTCGAGCGCGAGGAGACCGTGCCGCCCGGGTTTCTGGTCGGCGGGCGGTTGACGGCGGTGTGGGTGCGGTAGGTAAAAGTATCCGCAGAAGGCTTGATGACGGACGCGGAACTTGGACTTCGGCTAATGACGCTGACCGTTGAGCTCCGATGAAGAAGTGACCGTCAGTCGACTGAAGGCTTTCTGAAGCATTTCGTCGGGATCGCTCGGAGTGCGCGCGCTGTCTATGCCCCTGCGCAATTCATCACCTGATACGAGAAGCACTTGACGTGACCTCAAGTCAGCTTCATGGGCGGCGATCTGATCCCGAGGCAGCCTGCATACAAGAACTGCTGATACCTCGGCAGAATGGCCTGTTGCTGCGAGGTGCTTCGACAAAGCTCCGCGCCGATCTACCAGTTTCCCTAGCTTTGTACCGAAATCAGAGACGCGCGTAGTGCACTCGACAATCACCAAACGACCTAAGGGCGTGGTGACGATCACATCAGGCGCATCCGTTTCAAGCTGAACGGCTGGAGAAAATCCGAAAAGAAACAACAAAGAAGCGACGCCATTCTCAAATCTCGTTGGATCGGTAGATTCAAACAACGCTTGTCGGAGCATTCGAAGTTCCCTATCGAAATGTTGAGTCGCTAGCAATCGATTGTTTCGAGCTCTTGCAGGATCGACAAACCACTGTCGTCGGACAGTCGCCTCCTCAATCATCAGCATTGCCAACACGCTATCTGTCTGTTTTACTTCAAGGTCTAGGACTCCTGTTCGAACGCCGCCACGGACTCGAGCCCATTTAATTTTTTGGGCAACTTGGATTCTTCCACTCAAAGCCACATCTGGAACCGAACGCAAAGCGAGTCCCACGCGCCCCACATCAAAGCGCGGATGTGCGTGGAGCGTCAGCTTCAACCGATCTTGCGAAAGTACACATTGGTCGAAGATGAGATCAACCGGCGGTCCAACGCGGACGGCTATCGCCGGTTGGCGCGAAGTGGCCTCGGGAGAACGCAACCCCAGCCAAGCTAGAGCGTCCGAGAGACCATCAAATGGAGGTGTTGAAGCTCGAAGTTTGTTGTCAACCTCAACCATATCAATCGAAGAGGGCGATGACAGTCCTGTACCAGACACCTGAAGATGCAGATCAGAGAACCACCGGTCGCGATTCATCATCTCCGAATAGTAGTCAAGGGACCGATCCACGGCGAGTTGCATGCTGCGCCCAGATAGGCTGACTCGCCCTCTCACCGCATCACTCAATATCTCAGTGAGCGCCTTCTTCTTTAAACGACCCGGCTGCAGGTGTCCAAGAAAATGACCGGCACCCTCGAAGTGAAAGCCGAAGCCACGCTTGCCCGGAAGCGGATTCAAGGTGATATGCGCATCCAAAAGGCAAGCACCTTGAGCGTCCGCATTTGCCAGATAGCGAATGTCGATGTTGTAGTCATCGCAGATCCAAGAATCTGCAGATCGAGTAAACACATCGATAATTTTTTCGTTGCTCACGGGTTGTACTCGTTGCTTGCAAGATTTTGAGCGAATCACCTGTGACCACGTGGGCCGCTGCCGGAATGTATCCCATTGAACGAAGGATCACCGTGCGGAACTACGCGCGTGGCGGCGCTCACACTATTCGTCAGTTTCCCCCTCTGCTTACGAACACAAACCAACCTGGCGCCGCGCCTTGGCGTGGCCCGCCCGCGCAGCACGGGTAAAGAACGCTTCGGCCCGGGCCGGGTTGCGCGGTTCACCCAGGCCTTCATCGGCCAGCACGCCGAGCATGAACAGGGCCTCGGCGTTGCCCGCCTCGGCCAGGCCATGCCAGATCTCGCGCGCCTGGGCGTACCGGGCCAGCCGGAATTCGGCATGCGCCCGGTAGCGGTCATCGCCCACGCTGGACAGCACCGCGAGGGCCGCACCCAGCAGGGTGCGGGGGTGGCACAGATCGGTCTGCGCGCTCATGGCGGGACAGGTGGGTAGACCGGCTCAGGGTTTGACCGTGAGCACCCAGGCCGAGAGGGTCTTGAGGTCGGCCGCGTTCAGGCTGGGATGCGCAGGCATGGGGATGCGGCCCCACTTGCCCTTGGAGCCGTTCTGGATCGACTGCGCGAGCGAGGCCGCGGCGTCCTTGTCGCCCGCGTATTTTTCCGCGATGGCGCTGAAGGCCGGGCCGACCACCTTGTCGGCGTTGGCGTGGCAGGTGTAGCAGCCATTGGCTTTGGCGAGTTCCACGGCGGCCAGGTCGGCGGCGGTGGCGTGCTGGGCCAGGCCGGCCAGCACAGTGGGGAGGATCAGGAGGTAACGCATGGCGGGCACCGGAGAAAGGAAGGAAAGAAGGGACAGAAAAAAGGGGTGGCATGGCCTGGGCCACGCCACCCCCAACACCACATCACTTCATGAGCTTGAAGGTCCAGACCGAACCGCCCTGTTCGAGGAAGTTGACCTTCTTGGCCACTTCACCGCCCCACAGCGGCACGGCACCGCCCCAGCCCGAGACCACGCTGACGTACTGCTCGCCGCCCTCGGTCCAGGTGATGGGGGGCGCGACCACGCCGGAGCCGGTCTGGAACTGCCACACCACCTTGCCGGTCTTGGCGTCGGCGGCCTTCAGGTAACCCTCGGGCGTGCCCCAGAACACGAGGTCGCCGGCGGTGAGCACACCGCCCCACAGCGGCGCGCTGTTCTTGACTTCCCAGGCCACCTTGCCGGTCTTGGGATCGATCGCGCGCAGCGAACCGATGTGGTCGTCGAACAGCGGCTTGATGGTGAAGCCCGCGCCCAGGAAGGCCGCGCCCTTCTTGTAGGTGATGGGCTCGTTCCAGATCTCCATGCCCCATTCGTTGGTGGGCACGTAGAACAGGCCGGTCTTGGGGCTGTAGGCCATGGGCATCTGGTTCTTGCCACCCAGGAAGCCCGGCGCGGAGAACACCGCCTTGCCCTTGGCACCGTCGCCACCGGCGGCGGTCGGGTCGCCCGGGCGGTTGGTGTCGTCGAAGTTGGGGCGGCCGGTCTTGAGGTCGATGCCGGTGGCCCAGGTCACCTTCTTCACGAACGGGAAGGCGTTGACCAGCTTGCCGGTGGCCGCGTCGTTCACGTAGAAGAAACCGTTGCGGTCGGCCTTGGCGCCCATGCGCTTGCCGTCCATGTCGAAGGTGACGAATTCGTTGACGCCGTCGTAGTCCCAGCCGTCGTTGGGCGTGCTCTGGTAGTGCCAGACGATCTTGCCGGTCTTCACATCGATCGCGACGGTCGAGGCCGAGTACAGGTTGTCGCCCTTGCGCACATGGCTGTTCCAGGGGCCGGGGTTGCCGGTGCCGAAGTAGGCCAGGCCGGTCTTGGCGTCGTAGGTGCCGCCCAGCCAGGTGGCCGCGCCGCCGGTCTTCCACGTCTCGCCCGGCCAAGTGGCGTTGGTGGTGCCGGTGATGCCGTTTTCCTTGCCGTCCTTGTAGCCCATGTGGCCTTCGACGACGGGGCGCGTCCACACCATCTTGCCGGTGCGCGGGTCGCGTGCTTCCACGCGGCCGACCACACCGAACTCACCGCCCGAGACACCGGTCATCAGCAGGCCTTCGGCGATGAGGGGCGCGGCGGTGTAGCTGTAGCCGGCGGCGTAGTCGTCGATCTTCTCGCGCCACACCACCTTGCCCGTGTTCTGGTCGAGCGCGACCAGCTGCGCGTCGAGCGTGCCGAAGATCACCAGGTTGTCGTACAGCGCGGCGCCGCGGTTGATCACGTCGCAGCAGGGCATGATGCCTTCGGGCAGGCGGTGTTCGTACTTCCAGAGCTTCTCGCCGGTCTTGGTGTTGACCGCGTAGATGCGCGAGTAGGACGCGGTGACGAACATCTTGCCGTTGTGCACCAGCGGCTGCGACTGCTGGCCGCGCTGCTTCTCGCCGCCGAACGACATGGACCACACCGGCACGAGCTTGTTGATGTTGCGCTCGGTGATGCCGTTGAGCGTGGAATGGCGCTGGCCCTGGGTGCCCAGGCCCCAGCTCAACACGTTGTCGGGGGTCTTGGCGTCGTCGGCGATCATCGCGTCGGTCACGCCCTGGGCGCTCACGTGGGCGGTGGCGGCCAGAATCATCAGGCTCAATAGGGTGCGTTTCACAGTGTGTCTCCTGCTCGTTCGTGGATGTGTGATGCCTGCGACCGAGCACCATGCCCGGCCGCCCGTGAACACCCCGGCCCTGCGGCCGTCGGGGTTTGCACAGACAGCAAATGGCAACATCCATGCCAGCGTTTTCGAGCGGTTTTCCGGCCTGAAATGCGCCACGCCCGGGCCTCGCGGCGGGTCGCGGCTGTGACACTGTTCAGAAACGAATCAACCCCTGCAACAGGGTTCAGCGCGCGCGCGAATCCAGCGCCCGCTGTTCGTACCGCGGGTACCACTGCACGAGGCTGCGGTGCAGCTCGGCGGGCTGCGCGGCCCAGCCGGCGAAGCGCGCGGGCACGGGCGTGCGCAGCAGCTCGCTCAGGTCCAGGCCTTGTTCGGCGCTCGCCTGCATGAGCGTGGTGAGCCAGCGCAGCCAGTCGCGCGTCTGCTGCACGCCCACCGGCCCGCTGTGCACCGGGCCGTGGCTGGGCACGACCTGCCGCACCTCGCCCGCGGTGAGCCATTGCGCCAGCGTGTCCAGGCTGGCGAGCCAGGCGGCGGGGTCGGCGTGCGGCGTGGTGGGCACGCGCTCGGCGAACACCAGGCCGCCGGCGAACAGCACCCCGGTGCGGTGGTCGATCAGCACCAGGTCATCGCCGGTGTGGCCGCTCAGGCGCCGCAGCTCCAGCGTGTGTGCGCCCAGGCTCAGCGTGCGCGGTTCGATGGCTTCGCGTGCCGGTGTGGGCTCGGTGCCTTTCATCCAGTCGCCGCACAGGCGGTAGAGGTTGTCGGCGTAGGCCGCGCCCTCGGCTTTCATGCCTGCGATGCTGCCGGCCAGGGCCTGCGTGGGGCGGTCGGCCCAGGCCTGGTTGCCGAAGAAGTAGTCGGGGTGCAGGTTGAGGTTGAACACGTGGCGCACCGGTTCGTGCGTGAGCTGTTCGATGGCGCGGCGCTGCTGCTCGCCATAGCCGCGCGAAGGACCGGTGTTGACCACCACCACGCCCTCGCCCGTGGCGATGAAGGCGGTGTTGATGATGTTGCAGCCGTTGGCGCGCGAGAAGTCGGCCACCGCGCCTTCGATCACCCAGGTGTGTTCGGCGACCTGGCGCGGCCGCAGGCCATGGTCGAGCCGCGCCACGTCGGGCTGCGGCTGCGCGTGGACCATGGCCGCGAACAGCAGGGCCGCTGAGGCCAGCGCGCCGCGCACCGTCACGCGGGCACCTCGGCATCGATGCGGTTGCCGTTGTTGTCGCGCCCGGTCAGGCGGAAACCGCCCACGTGCTGCGGCGGCAGCTCGAAGGTGAGCAGCGGGTTTTCCGACACCGGCTCGTGCAGGGCCAGGCGCCACCAGGCCTGGCCCGCGCTGTCCACCAGCTGCAGCTGCTCGATGTAGAACGCGGGGATGCCCGCGACCAGGCCGGTGTCCATCGGGTGCATCACGCGCACGCGCAGGCGACGGCTGCCCTCGATCACATTCGGGAAGAAGCGCGCCTGCACCTGGTTGAGCGTGCGGCTCCACGAGCCGTCGGCGCGCGTGGCGCCGGGCACCGTGCAGCCCCCACCGGCCGCCTGCACCCAGGTGCCGCCCACGTGCCAGCGGCCGTCCGCCGTCTGCACCATCGCGCGCACCGGCGATGCCTGTTCCATGCGGATGCGGAACGCCAGCATGGGCAGCGCGCGCAAGGGCTCGAAGGCCAACACCTCGCGCACCGGGTTGCGGTCCACCACCACCAGGATGCGCGCCACACCGCCGCCCGTGCGGGCCAGGCCGCGCGCGTCCACCAGCAGCGGCACGTTCATCGCGTCGTCCGCGAAGGCCGGGCCGCGCACCGTCACCGCCTCGGAAAACACCATGGGCGCATCGCGCAGGTACTGCCGACGCAGCGTGGGCCATTGCATGGAGCCCAGCGGGTCGCCCCCGGTGCGGTCTTCGGCGGCAGCCCACAGCGGCGGCGCGCCGAGCAGGCCGCCCCAGAGCAAGGTTCGGCGCCGCAGCATGCTCAGCCCCCGCCCTTCTGGCGGATGAAGCCGCGCTGCGGGTCGTAGCCCCAGAGCGCGAGCACGAAGAACACGGCGGTGCACCCCAGCACCACGGCCCAGGCCACGGCGTTGAACTGCCCAACCATGGCAAAGCGCATGGCCTCCACCGCGTGGGTGAAAGGGTTGAACTCCGCGATCTTCAGCAGCCAGTAGGCGCCCGATTCCTCCAGCTTCCACAGCGGGTACAGCGCAGGGCTGATGAAGAACATCGGGAAGATCACGAAGTTCATGGTGCCGGCGAAGTTCTCCAGCTGCTTCACGTACACCGAAAGCACGAGCCCCAGCGCGGCCAGCATCGCGGCGGCGCAGGCCATGGCCAGCAACAGGCCCGGCAGATGCGCCCAGGCCAGCTCGACGCCGAAGGCCAGCGCGATCAGCAGGAACACCGCCATCTGCAGCACCGAGAGCACGGTGCTGCCCAGGAGCTTGAAGGCCAGCAGCCAGCCGCGCGCCAGCGGCGCGGTGAGCAGCAGGCGCATCACGCCCATCTCGCGGTCGTACACCATGGAGAGCGAGCTCTGCATGCCGTTGAACAGCGCCACCATGCCCAGCAGGCCCGGCACCATGTAGACCTGGTACTCGATGTAGGTCTCGTAGGGCGGGATGATGGCCACGCCGAACACGTTGTGGAAGCCGGCCGAGAACACCACGAACCACAGCAGCGGGCGCACCAGCGCCGAGCCCAGGCGCGTGGGCTGGCGCAGGAAGCGGCCCAGCTCGCGACCGACCACGGCGCGCAGCGCGCGCGCCAGGTGCAGCGGCAGCGAGGGCGCGGCCAGGGGGCTCAGGGGCGTTGCCGGCATGCGGTCTCCGCTTCGTCCACGCCCAGCGTGTCCAGCACGTCCTTGGGGTGCAGCACGCCGTCGAGCGGCGCCACGCCCGCCACGCCGTCGATGTGGCTCAGGAACACGGGCTGGCGCAACTGCCCGTCCCAGGCGCGGAAGGACAGGCGCGGGCCCTTGAAGCCGTCGATGAAGACGCTGCCGCCGCGCAGCTTCTTCAACTGCTGCGCCAGCGGTGCCTTGGGGTCGTCCACCAGCACCGCCGCCACCGCGCGGCCCGCCACCCAGGCCGACCAGTCGTGCGACCGCATGGGGCGCTGCGCGAGCTTCTGGAAACGGCGCGAGAGCTGCGGCCCGCCGTTGCGCTCCCACTGCGCATGCCAGGCGCTGGCCACCAGGCCGCTGGCACCGACCACCGGGCGCGGCCACTGCGTGGCGTAGGGCAGCGTGCGCGCGAACTCGCCGTCGGCGTCCATCACGGCCACCACCTCGTGCTCGCGCTCGCCGGTGAGCAGCCGGGTGTTGGCCAGGTCGCGCTCGCGTGGGTCGCCGGTGAGCTTGAAGGGTTTGCTCTGCACGATCTTCAGGCCGTAGCGCCTGGCCGCGCGGGTGAAGGACTCGCCCATGAGCAGGTCGGCCGGCTCCGGCCCCTGCAGCAGCAACACCTTGCGCCAGTTGCGCGCGGCCAGGTACTGCGCCAGTGCATCGCTGGCCATGTGGCGGCTGGGCAGGGTGTGCAGCAGGTGCGCGGCGCAGCCCTGCGCGCGCAGGCTGTCGTCGTCCAGCCCGGTGTTGAACACCATGGCACCACCGAGCGCGGCCGGCGCGCTCTGCACCAGCTGGCGCAGTTCGGCCAGCGGCAGGTCGGCCACGAGGTGCTGCACCTTCGCCGCCTTCAGCTCGGCCAGGGCCTTGGGCAGCGCCGCCGCATCGGGCAGCACCACCTCGCGCAGCGCGAGCTCGATGCCGGCGGCGTCCAGCTCGAACGCCGCGTCTTCCAGCGCGAGCCGCACGCCCTGCACCGCCCGGCCCTGCGGGTGGCCGGGGTAGGCGCGCTCCAGGCGGCGCGGCGCGTAGCGCGCGTCATCGGCCAGCGAGACCACAGCCACCGTCAGCTTGACCGCGGCGGCGTGCACCGACGGCGCACCGAGCAAGGCGGCCAGCGCGAGCAGCGGGGCTTTCCACATCAGGGCGCCACGATCACGCTGTGCGGCACACGGCCCACGGCCACCGTCTTCACCGCCTTGGCGCCGGCCGTGTCCACCAGGGTCATGTCGTCCGACAGGCCGTTGGTCACGTACAGCGTCTTGCCGTCGGGGTGCACCGTCAGGCCCCAGGCGCGCTTGCCCACCAGCACCTGGCGGCCCACGGTGCGCGTGGCCACGTCCACCTCTGCCACGTGGTTGGCGCGGCCCAGCCCGACCCACAGGGTCTTGCCGTCCGGGCTCAGCGCCATGCCCACGGGGGTGATGTCGGCCTCGCGCATGCCCTTCACCGCAAACTTCACCGTGCCCTTGACGCTGTGGTCTTTCGTGTCCACCACGCTCACGGTGGCGTCGAGTTCGTTGCTGACCCACAGCTCGGCGCCGCCGGCGGCGAGCACGAAGCGGCGCGGTCGTTTGCCCACCTTGATGTTCTTGATCACCTTCTTCTGGCCCAGGTCGATGACGTGCACGACGTTGGCCACCTCGGAGGTGACGTAGGCGAACTTGCCGTCGGGCGTGATCAGCACGCCCTCGGGCTCGCCACCGGTCTTCACCTCGAACAGGGGCTTCTTGCTCGCCAGGTCGTAGGCGGCCATCACGTTCTCGTCCTCGATCGACACGTACACCGTCTTGCCGTCGGGGCTGAGGTCGAAGATCTCGGGACTGTCCCCCAATGGAACAGTGCCGGTCATCTTGCCGCTGGCGGTGTCGACCACGCCAAGCTGGTTGCTGTCGCCGCAGCACACGTAGAGCTGGCTGCGGCTGGCATTGAACATCATGTGGCGCGGGCGCTTGCACACGTCGATGGCCGCGAGGCGCTCGCCTTTCGCGTCGAACACATAGAGCTTGTTGTCCTTCTCACTGGACACATACACCTTGCCCTGGGCCATGGCGAGGGTGGCACAGCCCAGCAGGGTGGCAAGGGTGAGCAGGCGAAGCGGGCGGGTCATGTCGGTGTCTCCTGAAGGGGTCTTGTGGGTGGCACAGCGGTCACCCGGGTGGCGCCGCTGCCCTTGTTCCGCAAATTCGATGCCAGCGCCAGTGGGGGAATGGAAATTGCGTTGACCTGCCCCAAACACCCCGTTGGCGACCCGATCGCTACGGACAAACCCTGAGACCACACGGCTTCGCAGGCCCGCACCGCATGACCCGACTGCCCCACGGCCCTCCCGACTGTTCCAGCAAGGAACACTGTTCTGTGACACGCCGCCGCGCGCTGGCCTGGGGCCTGGCGCTGGCGGCCTCGGCGGGCCCGTCGCTGGCCAGCACGGCGGCCTGGCCCATCCGGCCCCTGCAGCTCATCGTGCCCTGGCCCGCCGGCGGCGCGACCGACCTCACGCTGCGCATCCTGTGCGAGGAAGCCGAGTCCCTGCTGGGCCAGCCCATCGTGGTCATCAACCGGCCCGGCGCGGCGGGCACGCAGGTCGCGCCGCTGCTCAAGGCCGCCGAGCCCGACGGCCACACCATCGGCCAGGTGCCCATCACTGTGTACCGGCACGCGCTCATGAACCCCGTGCCCTGGGACCCGGTGACGGATCTCAGCCCCATCGTGCAGGTCTCGGGCACCACCTTCGGCGTGCTGGTGCCCAGCACCAGCCCCTGGAGGCAATTGCCCGAGATGCTCGACTGGGCGCGCGATCACCCGGGCGAACTCATCCTGGGCTCCACCGGCATCGGCACCACCGCCCACCTGGCGATGGAAGAGATCCTGTTGCAGCGCGGCATCCGTTATGTGCACGTGCCCTACCGGGGCACCGCCGACCAGATGCTCGCGGTGGCCAGCGGCCAGCTGATGGCGGGCGTGAACTCCACCGGCTTCGCGCCCTGGGTGGACCAGGGCCGCATGCGCGTGCTCGCGATCTTCAGCGCGCAGCGCAGCCCGCGCTGGCCCGACGCGCCCACGCTGCGCGAGCTGGGTTACCCGCAATCGGTCTACACCTCGCCCTGGGGTCTGGCCGCGCCGCGCGGCACACCCGAGCCGGTGGTGCGGAAACTGCACGACGCCTTCGCCCGCGCGATGCAGAGCGAGCGCCACCTGCGCGAGCTGGCGCGCTACGACCAGACACTGGACTACCTCAACACCCGCGACTACCGGCAGGCCGTGCGCGACACGGTGGAGCGCGAGAAACGCCTGCTGCAGCGCATGAACCTGCTGGCCCGGCCGATGGGAGCGACGGGATGAACCCCACCACCCTGCTCCAGGCCGGCGGCCTGCACAAGGCCTACGCCGGCAAGCCCGCGTTGAAAGGCGTGGACGTGGCACTGCGGGCCGGCGAGGTGCTCGCGCTGCTCGGTCCCAACGGCGCGGGCAAGTCCACGCTGCTGCAACTCCTCACCGGCCTGTTCACGCCCGACCAGGGCCGCATCGAGGTGCTGGGCCACGACATGTGCCGCCACCCCAGCCGCGCGCTGGCCGGGCTGGGCGTGGTGTTCCAGCAGAGCGCGCTCGACCTGGACCTGTCGGTGATGGCCAACCTGCTGTTCCACACCGACCTGCACGGCCTCCCGCGCGCGCAGGCGCGCGAGCGCATCGCGGCGCACCTCGATGCCATGGGCCTGGGCGAACAGGCGCGCGCCGTGGTGCGCAGCCTCTCGGGCGGCACGCGGCGCAAGGTGGAGCTGGTGCGCGCGCTGCTGCACGAGCCACGCGTGCTGCTGATGGACGAAGCCACCGTGGGCCTGGACCCGGCCTCGCGCCAGCAGTTGCTCGACACCGTGCGCACGCTGTGCCGCGCACGGGGCATGGGCGTGCTGTGGGCCACCCACCTGATCGAGGAAGTGCACGGTGCCGACCGCCTGATGCTGCTGCACCAGGGCACGGTGCGCTTCGAGGGCTCGATCCCGGCCTTCATGGCGCAGGCACAAGGCGCGGACTTTCAGGCCGAGGTGCTGCGCCAGCTCGGGCCGCCATAATCAGGGCATGCCCGACAAAGACCCCGACGCCCGCTTCAAGACCGCCCTGCAGGTGGTGGGCATCCTGGGCCTCACGGGCATGCTCGCGATGATCTTCCACAAGGGCTTCGCCGACATCTCGTTGCTATGGCAACAGCACTCCGGGGGCGACTTCTGGGTGGCGCTGGCGCGCTACTTCTTTCGCAACCTGGCGGGGTGAGGTGCGTCCGCCGAACCGTCAGGACAACTGGATCTCGACCACCGTGCGACCCGGCGCGCTCTGAAGAGAGAGCACCGCGCCGATCGCGCGGGCGCGTTCCCGCATCGCCAGCAGTCCCTTGCGCCACGCCACGGTGGCGTCGAACCCTCGGCCGTTGTCCACGATGCGCAGGCGCACACCCTGCTCGGCCACGACGGCTTCGATGCACAGCTCGGTTGCCTGCGCATGCTGCAGCACGTTCGACAAGGCCTCGAAGACCATGAACTGCAGCTGGCGCATCGCGCCGGCGTCCAGCCGCTGCAGCGGCTCGATCAGTTCCACCGCCCAGCGAAGCGCGATGTCGCTGGCTTGCAGGCGAGGCTCCAGGCGGTAGCGCAGGTTGGCCAGCAGCGCCGTCACGTCGCCCGGCGGCAGGTTCATGGCGTCGATCGACAGCTTGAGCTGATCCAGCGAGTCGCGCAGCGTCTGCAGCAACTCCTGCTGGCTGGATCGGCCCGACTCGAGCTGCCGGATCGCCGAGCTGATGTGGGCTCCCACGCCGTCGTGCATGTCGCGCAGGATGCGGGTCCGCTCGAAGGTGCGCTCCTGCTCGCGGGCCAGTTGCTCCACCCGCCGGTAGGTCTCGGCGAGCTCGCGCTCCTTCTCGCTCACCCGCGCGGCCAGGGTGTTCAGGAGGTCGCGCACCTGGGCCGACACCCGCCGGAACCGCTCGATCACGATGTAGACCAGCCCCAGGCCGAACACCACCGACGAATACCGCATCAGGCTGCTGTCGGCGTAGGTCGGGTCGATGCGAAACACGTAGAGATCGCGAAACCCCACCGCCACGTTGAGCAGCACCGCCAGCGCCACCACCCGGTGAGGCATGCTGGCGCCACGCAGCGCCTGGCCCAGGAAAACCGCACCGAACAACAGGAAGGTCAGGCCCAGCGCCGCGTACCACGCCGTGAGCGCCAGCGGGTGACCAAAGCCCAGCGCCCAGATCGCCATGGGCCCGCTGGCCAGCATCAGGGCGGTCAGCCAGGTGGCCATCAGGCGCCCGGCCGGCCGATTCTCCCAGCGCGCCACGTTCATGCAGAACAGCCCCATGCTCCAGCTCCAGACCGCGAGCGCCACCACCGGCACAACGCCCCACCAGGGCCAGGCCAGCACCGGGTTCTCGATGAGCACATCGCCGACGCGGACCGCCCAGAACAGTTCGGCCAGGCCGGCATACAGGTACAGCGGGTCGCGCCGCTGGTGAACCGTGTTGGACAGGTCGGGCTGAGTCACCCACAGGGACAGCGAGATCAGCCCGACAAGGAGGCTGAAGCCGACCACGACCATCGAGCCCGTCACCCGCCAGCGATGGGCCTCGGCGTACTTCGCGACGACCGCCTCCCGTGGCCCGATCCAGACGGTGGAGAGCCCACCCCGGCGGCCCACGTCGGCGCGCACCCGCACCTGCAGGGTGTTGTGTCGCTGCAGCAGGCCTGCGGGCAGCGGCGCCATGCGAGGCACCTGTCCGTAGTCGGCCCCGTTGGGCCGCAGCATGTCGCCCTCGTGCTGCACCCGCATGCCGTTAAGCCAGATTTCGTAGGCGTTGCCCAGCCGGGGCAGGTAGATGCTCCAGGGCTCCTGCGGCACCTCGGGCAAGGTGAAGCTCAGGTCGAAGGTCGCCCGGCCGGCTCGGCCGGGATGGTGCCGGTCCCAGTGGTAAGGCAGGGTCAGCAGGCGCTGCTCGATGCGATCGTCCACCACCACGGTGGCCTGGGCTTCGCGCAACTCCAATGCCGGGTGATGGGGCGTTTCCCGATCATCGGCGTGCAGCGATCCCGTCAGGCCCAGGGCCAGACTGAGGCACACCAGCCAGCGCCACCCGATGCCCTCAGTCATGCCGAGGCAACATGCCCATGCGCGTGGCTTCAAACACCGCCTCCATCTTGGAATGCACCGCCAGCTTGCTGTACAGGCTCTTGATGTGCGCCTGCACCGTGTGCACGCTCACGCCCTGCAGGACAGCGATTTCCTGGTACGAGAAGCCTCGGGCGATCAGGCCGAGCACCTCCTGCTCGCGGCGCGACAAGGGCGGGCGTTCGACCGGCGGCGGCGCGGCGGCGGGGGGCGGGACGACGGCCTGGCGGGTGGCGTACTTGGCCAATACGCGGCGGGCGATCATGGGAGAGATCGGTGAGCCGCCGGCCTTCATCTCCAGGATGGTCTGGGCGATGTCTTCGGGTGCCGCGTCCTTGTGGATGTAGCCCAGCGCGCCGGCCTCGATGCTGGCCAGCACGTTGTCCTCGTCGCCGAACATGGAGATGACCAGGGTCTCGCAGGCGGGGTGGGTCAGGCGTGCCTGCTGAATGACCTCCAGACCGGACCCGTCGGGCAGGCCCAGATCGGTCAGCAGCACGTCCACGTCCAGGCCTGGACGGGTCAGGCAGTCTTTGGCGTGCGCCACGGTGCCCACACAACCGGCCAGCGTCAAGGCCGGCGAGCGGGCCACGCAGGACTCAAAAAAACCCCGCATCTCGGGGTCGTCTTCGACGATCAGCACACGCCACATCGGGATCGGTCTCCAGCGGCCCGCGGGTTGGACACATTGCGCGCGGGCTCCTTCGAGCATACCCAGAAAGCGGGCGCCGACCGTGCAAAGCGGCACGCCACGCAGGCCAGGAACGCCTCGAACCCCATGTTCATGGGATGCAATTTGTCGCCGCCAGACCTCCAATGCCGATGCCTGGGTCCAGGGATCCCGGGCCACTGTCCCACGAACACATGGAGATTGCATGCGAAACGACTACAGACGGTATGCCCTCGCGGGCTTGTTGATGCTGGCACTGGCGGGCTGCGGCGGCGGCAGCGGCGTCAACTCGGGCGCCGGGGGCGGCGGCACCGTCACCGCCCCGGTGGGCCTCACCGTCAGCGGCGTGGCCGCCACCGGCGCGGCCTTCACAGGCGCCGTCATCACCGTGGTCGACAGCCGCGGCGTCACCGTGGGCCAGAGCCAGCCCGTCGGCGCGAACGGCACCTACAGCGTCCCGCTGGACGCGGCGGCCGTGGCGCCTTTCGTGCTGGTGGCCAACCGCACCGACGCCAACGGGGCCACCCAGACGCTGGTCAGCGTGATCGCTTCGGCCAGCGCGACCACCGCCAACATCACGCCGATCACCACGCTCATCGCCTCGCGCCTGTCGCCCTCCGGCGACCCGGGCAAGCTGGCCAGCGAACTGGCCGCGGGCAATGCGGTCATCTCGGCGCAGGCCGTGGCCGCCACCGTGACAGAGGTGCAGGCCATCCTGGCGCCGTTGCTCACGGCCACCAGCACGACCGGCTTCAATCCGCTGACAGGCACCTTCAGCACCGACGGCACCGGCTACGACCGCTTGCTGGACTCGGTCAACATCACCTTCCTGCCGGCCAGCTCGACCACCACCAACATCGAGATCTCGGTCAAGCAGGAAGTGCCCGATGGCCAGCAACCCATCAGCCTGAGCTTCAGCAGCAACACGACGACCGTCGCGCCCCTGCCCGCGATCGATCCGACCACGCTCATCGCCGAAGGCACCTCCGCGAAGATCACCCAATTCCTTCAAGCGCTGACCGCCTGCTATGCCCTGCCGGCCAACCAGCGCGCGGCGGCGCCCAGCACCGTGCTGGCGGCCGCCTGCCTCGACGTGTTCCACGACAACGACCCCGCACTCTTCAGGAACAACGGTGGCACGGTGGGCAGCAGCGGCGCTTTCGCCAGCCTCTTCAACCCCAACGCCGTCGGTGTCGTGTTCAACCAGGGCAACTACGAATTCACCCGCGACAATGCCGACAAGGACATCGTCGTGGGCTACAAGACCACCAGCCCTGACGGCAGCGAGTCCTACGACAGCTTCGTGCTGCGCACCAGCACGGTGGACGGCAAGCTGCGGCTGATCGGCAACCAGTACCGCTTCCCCGGCCGCGTCGCGGCCTACCAGCAGCGGCGCAACTTCATCAGCCTGGGCCAGGAAGCCTACGACTACTTCAGCACCGGCTACGTGCTGGACGTGGCCAACCGCCAGCGCCCGGGCAACCAGGGTCCGCTCTTCAACCGCGTCGTCGTGACCACGCCGACCGGTTCGGTCCTCACCCTGCAACCGAGCGGCAACTCCAGTTTCCTGGGGCTGGTCAAGCCCGGGCCCGTGGTCTCCGGCACCAGCTTCGTTCGCTTGCGCAGCGAGTACGTGGATGGCAACACGTCGCGCCCCCATCCGCGCGACGTCGACCCCACGCTGTTCTTCGTGGCCGATCCGGACCGCACCGAGGCCAGCCTGGCCAGCGCCAAGTCGCAGGGCAGCTGGCGGTTCGAGTACTACCTCAACGTCAACGACCCGGCCACGCCGCAGGACGACACCCTGGTGCCCGAGGTGCAGTACTACAAGAACCGCGCCCGCGCCCTCACCATCGCCGAACTCCGCACGCAGGGCCTCGCGCAGCTGACGCCGGCCCTGATCGCCGAAATCCGGTCGGGCACCGAGCCGGCCGGCGTCCAGGACGCGGGACAGATCGTGTTCGTCGCCGGCGACCCCGGCGACATCTCCTCGGAAGGCGGCGGCAACGGCTGGAGTGTGGGCACGGGCCAGTTGCCCCCCACGCAGATCACGATGTTCGGGCGCTCGCCGCGCACGGGCAGCAACGCCAACTTCACCGATTCGGTCGAGGTGCGATCGACGGCGCGCCAGGCTGTCGTGCCCTGCTCGCAGCAGAGCGTGACGGACGACCACTGCTTCAATGGCGGCCCGACCTTCGCTGCGGGTTCGCGCCTGAGTGGCCTGCACCTCTCGGCCCGCGACGTCGCCGGGCGGGAGTACGCCAACTTCTACGCGCTGTACCAGCTCAACATCGTGCCCTGAAGCCCCCGGGCCCGGCTCCGCAGCCCCGCTTCGGCGGGGCTTTTTCATGCCCGAAACGACAACGCCCCGCAAGCGGGGCGTTTCTGCCGCACCGGTTCAGCGGATCAGCTGAACAGTTCCTTCGGCACGTTGCCGCCGTTGGCGGCGATGTGGGCCAGCACGTTCTTGTGCAGCCACATGTTCATCTTGGCCGAATCGCCCATCAGCTCGTCGGGGCAATACAGCTCCTTGGCGAGCGCCTTGCGCGCCTCGAGGCTGCTGTCGAGGTCCAGCAGCTTGAGCAGGTCGACGATGGAGGTCTTCCAGTTCAGCTTCTGCGGGTTGGCGGCCGCTTTCTTCTCCATCAAGGCCATCACGTCGACCATGGTGATCGATGCGACGGCGGGCGCGGCGGCCGGCGCGGGTGCCGGTGCGTCAGCAGGCGCCGTGGGCACGGTGGGCGGTGTGATGACCGGGGCCTCCGCGGCCTTGGACATGCCGAGCTTCTCGAGGATGTTGCTGAAAAATCCCATGGTGTTCTCCTTGTTTCCGTTGAAAAAGGCCCGCCTGGCCAGTGTGGAGGCGCGCCACGCCAGCATAGGCCATAAATGCGACAAGCCCAACCGCCGGTCTTGATGCTTTCTTGATACCGGCCCGCGCAGTCTTGCGCCCGTCTTGACGCCCCCGTTCCTAGCATCGGTGGACTGTCTTGAACGGAGAACCCCATGGACTTCATCTACCTCGGCCTGGCCGCTGCCTGCGGCCTGCTCGTCTGGGGCCTGGCATTGCTCTGCCAGCGCCTGCAACCCACCGGCGGGGGGCGCGCATGAGCGCCGCGCCGGGCCGCCCCAAGCCAGCTCGCACCGCAGCGCGTCGCGCGGAGGTACTCCTATGAGCGGTTGGACCCTGCTGGCGGCCGCGCTTTCGGGCGGGCTGCTGATCTACCTGGTGGCCGTGCTGCTGCGGCCGGAGGACTTCTCATGAGCGCGATGGCATGGCTGCAACTGGCGGTGTTCCTCGCGCTGCTGCTCGCGCTGGCCTGGCCGCTGGCGAGCGCGATCGACGCGGTGATGGCCGGCCGCTTTGCGCTCGGCCAGCGCATCGAGGCGCCGCTGTGGCGCCTGGCCGGCGTGCGACCCGAGCGCGAATCCGGCTGGCTGCGCTACGCGCTGGGCCTGCTGGTGTTCAACGGCCTGGGCCTGCTCGCGGTGTACGCGCTGCAGCGCCTGCAGGGTGTGCTGCCACTCAACCCGCAGACCTTCGGCGCGGTCACGCCCGACTCGGCCTTCAACACCGCCATCAGCTTCATGGCCAACACCAACTGGCAGGGCTATGGTGGCGAGTCCACCATGAGCTACCTCACCCAGATGCTGGGCCTCACGGTGCAGAACTTCCTGTCGGCCGCCACCGGCCTCGTGGTGGTGGTCGCGCTGGTGCGCGGCTTCTCGCGCCATTCGGCCCAGTCCATCGGCAACGTGTGGGTGGACCTGACGCGCGCCACGCTGTGGGTGCTGCTGCCGCTGTCGCTGGTGCTGGCGGTGTTCTTCGCGGGCCAGGGCGTGATCCAGAACCTCTCGCCCTACACCGAGGTGAAGACGGTCGAGACCGTCACCTGGGAAACCTCGACCCCCGGCGCCGAAGGCCAGCCGGCGCTCACCGAGGCGCACAGCAGCGCGGCGCAGACCCTGGCCATGGGGCCGGTGGCCTCGCAGCTCGCGATCAAGATGCTGGGCACCAACGGCGGCGGCTTCTTCAACGCCAACTCCGCGCACCCGTACGAGAACCCCACGGCGCTGTCCAACTTCGTGCAGATGCTGGCCATCTTCCTGATCCCGGCGGCGCTGTGCTTCGTGTTCGGCCGCATGGTCGGCGATCCGCGCCAGGGCTGGGCCGTGCTCGCCGCGATGGCGCTGCTGTTCGTGGCCTTCGTGGTCGCGGCCACCGCGTTCGAGCAGCAGGGCAACCCGGTGCTCGCCGCGCTCGGGGCCGACCAGGCCAGCAGCGCGCTGCAGTCGGGCGGCAACATGGAAGGCAAGGAAGTGCGCTTCGGCATCCACGCCTCCAGCCTGTTCGCGGTGGTCACCACCGCCGCGAGCTGCGGCGCGGTGAACGCCATGCACGACAGCTTCACGCCCCTGGGCGGCATGGTGCCGCTGGTGCTCATGCAACTGGGCGAGGTGGTGTTCGGCGGCGTCGGCGCGGGCCTCTACGGCATGCTGGTGTTCGCCATCATGGCGGTGTTCATCGCCGGTCTGATGATCGGGCGCACGCCGGCCTACCTGGGCAAGAAGATCGAGGCGCACGAGATGAAGATGGTGTCCATCGCCATCCTGGTGACGCCCCTGCTGGTGCTCGTGGGCACCGCCGTGGCCGTGATGGCCGGCGCCGGGCGCGCGGGCATCCAGGACCCGGGCGCGCACGGCTTCACCGAGGTGCTGTATGCCCTGACCTCGGCCGCCAACAACAACGGCAGCGCCTTCGCCGGCCTGTCGGCCAACACGCCGTTCTACAACGTGCTGCTGGGCCTGGCCATGGTGTTCGGCCGCTTCGGGGTGATCGTGCCGGTGCTCGCCATGGCCGGCTCGCTCGCCGCCAAGCAGCGCGCCGGCGCCACCGACGGCACCCTGCCCACCCACGGCCCGCTGTTCGTGGCCCTGCTGATCGGCACCGTGTTGCTGGTCGGCCTCTTGAACTATGTGCCCGCGCTGGCGCTCGGCCCGGTGGCCGACCACCTGCTGCTGTGGGCCCGCTGAAAGCCCCATCACCATGACCCGCACAACCCTGACCCTGTTCGACCCGGCGCTGGTGCGCCCGGCCCTGCTCGACGCGATTCGCAAGCTCGACCCCCGCGTGCAGCGCCGCAACCCCGTGATGTTCGTCGTCTACGTGGGCAGCGCGTTCACCACCGCGCTCGCCTTCGCCCGGCCCGAGGCCTTCACCATCGCGGTGGCGCTGTGGCTGTGGTTCACCGTGCTGTTCGCCAACTTCGCCGAGGCCCTGGCCGAGGGCCGCAGCAAGGCGCAGGCCGCCGCGCTGCGCGGCCTCAAGCGCCAGACCTGGGCCAAGCGGCTGGACCGCCATGTGCAGTACGACCGGCGCGTGCCCCGCACGTCCATGGCGTGGCTGCCGATCGAGGCCGACCAACTGCGCAAGGGCGACGTGGTGCTGGTCGAGGCCGGTGACACGGTGCCGGCCGACGGCGAGGTGATCGACGGCGTGGCCTCGGTGGACGAGAGCGCCATCACCGGCGAGTCGGCCCCGGTCATCCGCGAATCGGGTGGCGACTTCTCGGCCGTGACCGGCGGCACGCGCGTGCTGTCCGACTGGGTCGTGGTGCGCGTCTCGGTCAACCCCGGCGAGACCTTCGTGGACCGCATGATCGCGATGGTGGAGAACGCCAAGCGGCAGAAGACGCCGAACGAGATCGCGCTGACCATCCTGCTGGTGGCGCTGACCATCGTGTTCCTCGGCGTGGTCGCCACGCTGCTGCCCTTCTCGTCCTTCAGCGTGCAGGCCAGTGGCGCGGGGCAGCCGGTGAGCCTGGTGGTGCTGGTCGCGCTGCTCGTGTGCCTGATCCCGACCACCATCGCCGGCCTGCTCAGCGCCATCGGCGTGGCCGGCATGAGTCGGCTGATGCAGGCCAACGTGATCGCCACCTCGGGCCGCGCGGTGGAAGCCGCCGGCGACGTGGACGTGCTGCTGCTGGACAAGACCGGCACCATCACGCTGGGCAACCGGCAGGCCAGCGCCTTCCTGCCGGCACCCGGCGTCCAGGAGGCCGCCCTGGCCGACGCCGCGCAGCTCGCCTCGCTGGCCGACGAGACGCCCGAAGGCCGCAGCATCGTGGTGCTGGCCAAGCAGAAGTTCCAGCTGCGCGAGCGCGAGGTGGAGGCCCTGGGCGCGAGCTTCGTGCACTTCACCGCGCAGACGCGCATGAGCGGGGTGGACCTGCCCCAGGGCCGCACGCTGCGCAAGGGCGCGGCCGATGCGATCCGCCGGCACGTGGCGTCGCTGGGCGGCGCCTTCCCCTCCCACGTGCAGGCCACGGTGGACGAGGTCTCGCGCCGCGGCAGCACGCCGCTGGTGGTGAGCGACCGCGACCGCGTGCTCGGCGTGGTCGAACTCAAGGACGTGGTCAAGGGCGGCATCAAGGAGCGCTTCGCCGAACTGCGCCGCATGGGCATCCAGACCGTGATGGTGACCGGCGACAACCGCCTCACCGCCGCGGCGATCGCCGCCGAGGCCGGCGTGGACGACTTCCTGGCCGAGGCCACGCCCGAGGCCAAGCTCAGGCTGATCCGCGAACACCAGGCCCAGGGCCGGCTGGTGGCCATGACCGGCGACGGCACCAACGACGCGCCCGCGCTGGCCCAGGCCGACGTGGCCGTGGCCATGAACACCGGCACGCAGGCCGCCAAGGAGGCCGGCAACATGGTCGACCTCGACAGCAACCCGACCAAGCTGATCGAGATCGTGGAGACCGGCAAGCAGATGCTGATGACGCGCGGCTCGCTCACGACCTTCAGCATCGCCAACGACATCGCCAAGTACTTCGCCATCGTGCCCGCGGCCTTCGTCACCACCTACCCGCAGCTCTCGGCGCTCAACGTGATGCGGCTGACCAGCCCCGACTCGGCCATCCTCTCGGCGGTGATCTTCAACGCGCTGATCATCGTCGTGCTCATCCCGCTGGCGCTCAAGGGCGTGCGCTACCGCGCGGTCGGCGCGGCCTCGCTGCTGCGCCGCAACCTGGCCCTCTACGGCCTGGGCGGCATCGTGGTGCCCTTCATCGGCATCAAGGCCATCGACCTGCTGCTTTCGGCCATCGGCTTCGCCTGAACACCCCCAAGGATTTGTCATGAACCCCACAACGCCCTCTTCCGAATCCGATCCCGTGTGGCGCCCGGCCCTCGTGCTGTTCGTGCTGCTGAGCCTCGTCACCGGCCTGCTCTACCCCTTCTTCGTCACCGGCGTGGCGCAGGCGGTGTTCCCCCACCAGGCCAACGGCAGCCTGATCGAGCGCCAGGGCCAGGCCGTGGGCTCCGAGCTCATCGGCCAGCCCTTCACTCAGGCCGGGCACTTCTGGGGCCGCCCCTCGGCCACCGGGCCGATGGCCTACAACGCCGGCGCCTCCAGCGGCTCCAACCTCGGCCCCAACCACCCCGCGCTGGCCGAGGCGGTGAAGGCCCGCATCGACGCCTTGCGCGCGGCCGACCCGGGCAACACTGCGCCGGTGCCGGTGGACCTGGTCACCGCCTCCGCCAGCGGCCTGGACCCGCACATCAGCCTGGCCGGCGCGCGCTACCAGGTGGCGCGGGTGGCGCGCTCGCGTGGCCTCGCCCCCGAGCAGGTGAACGCGCTGGTGGACCAGCACACCGAGACCAGCCTGTTCGGCTTCCTGGGCGAGCCGCGCGTGAACGTGCTGGCGCTCAACCTCGCGCTCGACGCGCCGCGGCCATGAGCGGCGGCTGGCTGGAACCGGTGCTTGCGTTCGGGGCCATCGTGTTGCCCCTGCTGCTGGCCTGGTGGCTGGTGGCGCGCGGGGCGCAGCGCCCCCGGCAGCGCAAGCGCCGCTCGGGCGACAATGGCAGCCACCCGCGCGACCCCTCCTGACGCGCCGGCCCCGCCACCCCATGCCCGATTCCTCCCGCCCCGACCCGGATGCCCTGCTTGCGCGGGTGCAGCAGGAAGAAGCCCGCGCGCGCCGGGGCAGCCTGAAGATCTTCTTCGGCGCCTCGGCCGGCGTGGGCAAGACCTACGCCATGCTCTCGGCCGCGCGCGCGGCCCTGGCCCAGGGCACGCCGGTCACCATCGGCGTGGTGGAGACGCACGGACGGCCCGACACCGAGGCCCTCGCGCGCGGCCTGCCCCGCCTGCCGCTGCAGGCCGTGGCCTACCGGGGCCACCAGCTGCACGAGTTCGACCTCGACGCCGCGCTGGCCTTCGGCGCGCAGCACCCCGGCCAGGCCCTGGTGCTGCTCGACGAGCTGGCCCACAGCAACGTGGCCGGCACGCGCCACCTCAAGCGCTGGCAGGACGCCGAGGAGCTGCTGGTGGCCGGCATCGACGTCTGGTCGACCATGAACGTGCAGCACCTGGAGAGCCTCAACGACATCGTCAGCGGCATCACCGGCATCCGCGTCTGGGAGACCGTACCCGACCACTTCTTCGACGACGCCGACGAGGTGGTGGTGGTCGACCTCCCGCCCGACGAACTGCTGGAGCGCCTCAAGGCCGGCAAGGTCTACCTGCCGCAGGGCGACGACCAGCGCGCCGAACGCGCGGCGGCCAACTTCTTCCGCAAGGGCAACCTGCTGGCGCTGCGCGAACTCGCGCTGCGCCGCACCGCCGACCGGGTGGACGACGAGATGCGCGCCTACCGGCGCGGCGGTGCCGACAAGCCGGTGTGGCCCAACCGAGAGGCCCTGCTGGCCGGCGTGGGGCCGGGCGCGCACGCCGAGAAGGTGGTGCGCAGCACGGCGCGCATGGCCGCCCAGCTCGACGTGCCCTGGCACGCCGTGCACGTGGAGACCCCGGGGCGCCCGATGGCCGAGGCCACGCAGCGCACCCTGCGCCTGGCCGAATCGCTGGGCGCGAGCACCGCCACGCTGTCCTCCACCGACGCCGCCACCGCCCTGGTGCGCCACGCGCGCGAACACAACCTGGCGCGCCTGGTGCTCGGCCGCCGCCGCGCGCGCCGCTGGCCCTGGCAGCGCAGCCTGGCCGAGCGGGTGGCCGAGCGCGCCGACGACCTGGACCTGGTGCAGGTCGGCCTGCCCGCGGCGCCCGACGACACCCCGCCCGCCGCGCGCGCCGAACCCACCGAGGGCCGCTGGCGCGGCTACCTTTGGGCCGCCGCCACCTGCCTGCTCATGGCCCTGCTCGCGATGCCGCTGCGCGACGTGCTGGAGCGCAGCAACATCGTCATGCTGTTCCTGCTCGTGGTGGTCGGCGTGGCCCTGGTGCTGGGCCGCGGGCCGGCCGTGCTCGCCGCCTTCCTGGGCGTGGGGCTGTTCGACTTCCTGTTCGTGCCGCCCTTCCACAACTTCGCGGTGAGCGATGTGGAATACCTCGTCACCTTCGGCGTGATGCTGGTGGTGGCGCTGGTGGTGGGCCAGCTCACGGCCGGACTCAAGCAGCAGGCCGAGGCCGCCACCCAGCGCGAACACCGCGTGCGCAGCCTGTACGACATGTCGCGCGACCTCTCGGCCGCGCTGCTGGCCACGCAGGTGGCCGAGATCGGCGCGCGTTTTCTCACTGGCGAGTTCGGCGCGCGCTCGGCGCTGCTGGTGGCCGACGACCACGACCGGCTGCAGGCCCTCGACGGCGGCAGCGCGCCGGTGGACACCGCCGTGGCGCAATGGGCCTTCGAGCGCGGCGAAGAAGCCGGGCGCGGCACCGACACCCTGCCCGCCAGCGCCTGCCTGGTGCTGCCCCTGAAAGCGCCCATGCGCGTGCGCGGCGTGCTGGTGATCGAGCCGCCCGGCGGGCGCCCCTGGGGCATCGAACAGCGCCGCCTGCTGCAGACCTGCGCCTCGCTGCTGGCGATCTCGCTCGAGCGCATCCACTACATCGAGGTGGCGCAGAGCAGCACGGTGCAGATCGAGTCCGAGCGGCTGCGCAACTCGCTGCTCTCGGCGATCTCGCACGACCTGCGCACGCCTCTGGCCTCGCTGGTGGGCCTGGCCGACGCGCTCGAACTCACACCGCCCGCGCTCGGCGAGGCGCAGCGCGAGGTCGCCAGCGCGATGCGGCAATCGGCCCAGCGCATGAACGCCCTGGTGAACAACCTGCTCGACATGGCCCGCCTGCAGGCCGGCGCGGTGCAGCTCAACCGCGCCTGGCAGCCGCTGGAAGAGGTGGTGGGCAGCGCGCTTGCCGCCTGCGGGCCCCTGCTGGCCGGGCGCGACATCCGCGTGGACCTGCCCGACGGCCTGCCCCTGCTGCACCTGGACACGGTGCTGATCGAGCGCGTGCTGGTGAACCTGCTGGAGAACGCCACCAAGTACACGCCGGCGGGCAGCGCCATCCAGATCGCGGCGCGCGAGCGCAGCGACAGCGTGGTGATCCTGCTCGACGACCACGGCCCCGGCCTGCCCAAGGGACACGAGGCGCGCGTGTTCGAGAAGTTCGAACGCGGCCAGCGCGAGAGCGCCCTGCCCGGCGTCGGCCTGGGGCTGGCGATCTGCCGCGCCATCGTGCAGGCACATGGTGGCACCATCGAGGGCCACAACCGCGAGTCGGGCGGCGCCGTGTCGGGCGCCCGCTTCGTCATCACCCTGCCCCGGGGCACACCGCCCGCCGACCTGGGCACGCACACCGAGGACGCGCCCCCGCCATGAGCACCGCCGGCAGCCAGATCCTGATCGTCGAAGACGAGGCCCACATCCGCCGCTTCGTGCGCCTGGCGCTGGAGGCCGAGGGCCACACCGTGCACGAGGCCGAGAACTACCAGCGCGGCCTGATCGAGGCCGGCACGCGCCGGCCCGATCTGGTGGTGCTGGACCTGGGCCTGCCCGATGGCGACGGCGTGGACCTCATCCGCGAACTGCGCCAGTGGTCGGCCATGCCGGTGATCGTGCTCTCGGCGCGCAGCGCCGAGGCCAGCAAGATCGCCGCGCTCGACGCGGGCGCGGACGACTACCTCGTCAAGCCCTTCGGCGCGGGTGAACTCGGTGCGCGCGTGCGCGCCCAGTTGCGCCGCCACCAGCAGCAGACGCCGGGCGGCGCGCCGCAGATCGTGTTCGGCGAGGTGCGCATCGACCTCGTGCGCCGCGTGGTCGAGCGCGCGGGCGAGGCGCTGCACCTCACCCCCATCGAATACAAGCTGCTCACGCATCTGGCCTCGCAGCCCGACCGCGTGATCACGCACGCGCAACTGCTCAAGGCCGTGTGGGGCCCCGGCCACCTGGAAGACTCGCACTACGTGCGCGTGCACATGGCCAACCTGCGCAAGAAGATCGAGGCCCAGCCTTCGATGCCGCGCCACCTGGTCACCGAGACCGGCATCGGCTACCGCTTCGTGGCCTGAGCGGTCTCGAACTCGGGCAGGAACACCGGCAGACCACCCCCCGCGTCGTCCACCTGGTGCACCCCCGCGCGGTAGAGCGCGCGCAGGCCCTCGGCCTCGATCACCGCCCCCACCGCGCCTTCGCCCAGCACCTGGCCTTCGCGCATCAGCAGCGCGCGGTCGGCGCAGCGCAGGGCCTGGTTGGGGTCGTGCGTGGTGAACAGCACCGCCAGGCCTTCGCGCGCCAGCGTGCGGATGGCGCGCATCACCAGGCCCTGGTTGCCAAAGTCCAGGCTGGCGGTGGGTTCGTCGAGCAGCACGGCCTGCGGCTGCTGCGCCAGCGCGCGGGCGATCAGCACCAGCTGGCGTTCGCCGCCGCTGACCTCGTGCACCGAGCGCGCGGCCAGGTGCGCGATGCCCAGGCGCTCCAGCGCCTGCAACGCGATGGCGCGGTCTTTCGCGCCGGGCCGCGCGATCAGGCCCAGGTGCGCGGTGCGGCCCATCAGCACCATCTCGAGCGCGGTGAAACCGAAGGTGCTGGCCTGGCCCTGGGGCACATAGGCCACCACGCGCGCGCGCTCGGCCAAGGGCCAGGCCGCGAGCGTGCGGCCCTGCAGCCGCACCGAGCCCGCCAGCGCGGGCAGCAGGCCGAGCACGGTCTTGAGCAGCGTGGTCTTGCCGCAGCCGTTGGGGCCGAGCAGCGCGAGCACCTCGCCGCCGCGCAGCTCCAGCGACAGGCCCGCGCCCACCACGCGGCCCGGGTAGCCCACGCTCAGGCCGTCGGCGTGCAGCAGGGCCTCCGTCATGTCCAGCCCCGGGAGGCGCGCCGCAGCAGCACGATGAAGAACGGCGAACCGATCAGCGCGGTGAGGATGCCCAGCGGGATCTCCACCGGTGCCAGGGTGCGCGCCAGCGTGTCGATGAGCAGCAGCAGGCCGCCGCCGAGCACGGCCGAGGTGGGCAGCAGGCGCACGAACGAAGGCCCGACCAGAAAGCGCGCCAGGTGCGGCACGACCAGCCCGACCCAGCCCACGATGCCGGCGGCCGCCACACTCGCGGCCGTGACCAGCGTGGCGGCGGCCACGATGAGCAGGCGCAGGCCGGTGGTGCGCGCGCCCAGCGAACGCGCCTCCTCCTCGGGCAGCGACATCACGTCCATGCGCCAGCGCAGCAGCAACAGCACCACCGTGCCCAGCGCCACCGGCCCGATCAGCGAAGGCAGGTCGTTGGCGTGGGCGCCGGCCAGGCTGCCGAGCAGCCAGAAGGTCATGGCGGGCAGCTGGTTGTAGGGGTCGGCCAGCACCTTGACCAGGCCGATGCCCGCGCCCAGCAGCGAACCGATGACGATGCCCGCGAGCAGCAGCACCAGCACCGGGTCGCCGTGCCGCACGGTGGAGCCCACGCCGTACACCAGCGCCACCGCGAGCAGGCCGCCCACGAACGCGGCCATCTGGATGCCGAACACGCCGAACGAGAAGAAGATGCCCAGCACCGCGCCGAGCGCCGCGCCGGCCGAGGCGCCCAGGATGTCGGGCGAGACCAGCGGGTTGCGGAACAGGCCCTGGAAAGCCGCGCCCGCCACCGCCAGCGCCGCGCCCACCGCGAGGGCGGCGATCGCGCGCGGCCCGCGCACCTGCAGCACGATGGTCTGCACCTGGTCGTTGAGCGCGGGCGCGCCTTGCAGCAGGGCGGCCGCCCATTGCACGAGGTCGCCGAGCGGGATATCGATGCGGCCCTGCGTGAGCGCGAGCAGCAGGCCCGCGAGCAGCACCGCCCCCGCCCAGAGGCCGCCGCCTTTCATGTTCAGTCCCGGCCGGCGAGCACGCGCTGCACCCGCACTGGCGTCAACTCGACCTGGTAGAACAGCTGGTAGAACTCGCGCGTGATCGCGCCCAGGTCTTCGGGGAACAGCGCGGGAAACACCTTGCTGCCCAGCCACCACAGGCCCGGCAGCCGGTTCACGCTGGGTGGGAAGTCGATCCAGCCGAAGGGCAGCTTGGGCGAGAGGTGCACGCGCCCGTTCTTCACCGCGCTCACGCCGCGCCACAGCGGGTTGTTGTGCACGGTCTGCGCGAAGCTCTGGTCGATGGTGACGATCACCTCGGGGTCCCAGGCCAGCACCTGTTCGATCGACACCGTGGCCAGGCCCCCTTGCAGGCCGGCGGCCACGTGGCGGATGCCCATGGCCTCGAACATCTCGACGTTGATGGATCCACCCAGGCCGGTCTCCAGCCCCTCGGGGCCGCGCGCGTAGTACACGCGGGGTGGTGCGGTCGCGCGCGCCACGCGCTCGCGCACCGTGCGCAAGGTATCGGCGGTGTAGCGGGCCAGCCGCGCCGCGCGCTCGGTGCGCCCGGTGAGTTCGCCCAGCAGGGTGTAGCCCTGCGCCGTGGCCTCCAGCCGGCCGTCGAGCAGCGCGTAGGGAATGCCGGTCTGCGCCTGCATGCGGTCGGCGAGTTCGACGAAGGTCTGGCGCGTGGAGCCGGCGTCCACGATCAGGTCGGGCTTGCTCGCCAGCAGCTGTTCAAGGTTGGTGGTGTTGCCGCGCCCGGTGAGCCGCCCCACCTCGGGCCGGTTGCCGATGCCGGGCAGCAGGAACTCGAGCTCGGGGCCGCGGTTGGCGCGCGGCCAGCCGATGAGCGCATCGGGCGCGAGCGTGTAGAGCCAGATGGCCGCCGGCGGACCGGCCGGGAAGATGCGCTGCACCCGCGCCGGCACGTTGACGCGCCGGTTGGCGCCGTCGACCACGCTGCGCGTGGCCTGTGCCCCCGCCGGCAGGCAGGCGCCCAGGCCGGCGGCGATCAGCAGATCGCGCCGGCGCGGGTGGGCATGTTCAGGGTTTTCCAAAGCCGTAACGCGCGAACGTGGCTTGCGCGGGCGGCGCCAACAGGGCCTTGGCGAAGGCCTCGGCCTGCGCGGGAGCCCCTTGCCGCACCGTGAGACCATACGACGCCCCCACCTGCAATTCCACCGGCACTTGCACCACCTTCAGGCGCGGGACTTCCTTCTGCGACGCCACGGCGTTGGTGCAGTACGTCAGGAACACATCGGCCTGGCCCTGGTCCATCACCCAGGCGTACGTGCCCTGGCCGGCAGGCGGCTTGGGCGAATCCGGGCCGCCGGTGAGCTTGAGGGCCTTGGCGTCGAGCGCCGCGTAGGCGCCAGCGCGCACCTGGTCGGCCTTGCGGAACAACTCCCACGCATAGTCGCCCGACGGATCGGCCTTGGGCGTGGACGTGCCCAGCTTCACCGCCGGGTTGAGCATGGCGGCCAGCAAGGTCTGCGGCGTGGCGTTCACGTTCGCCTGCGTCAGTGCGCACAGGCTGTTGCGAACGAACACGGTGTGCGGCGCCCAGCCTCCCGCGGCGGCCAGGCGTTGGGGATGCTGGGTATCCGCCGAGGCAAACACCATCGCGCCCTCGCCTTTCTCGATGCGTTCGCGCAGCAAGCCGGAGGCGCCGAACGTCAACGCAATCTTCTGCCCGGTGCGCATCTCGTGATCGCGCGCGATCTCGGTGAGCACCTCGCGCAGGCTGCCGGCGGCGTAGACCTGAAGGGGTTCTTTCATCGGCGCAACCTCAGGCGAGGCACAACCGATCAGCGTGGCCAGGGCAACGGCCGTCAGGCTGGCGCGGTGCATCACGCTTCACTTCGCCGCGTTGGGGAAAAAGAGCTGCTCGCCGCCGATCTTGTAGCTGGCGATGGCCGCCTGACCGGCCGGGCCGGTGACCCAGTCCACGAACTTCTGGCCTTCGGCCGTCTTCACCTGCGGGTGCTTGGCCGCGCTCACCAGCATCACGCCGTACTGGTTGAACAGGCGCTTGTCGCCCTCCACCAGCACCGCGAGGTCGGCGCGGTTCTTGAAGTTGAGCCAGGTGCCGCGGTCGGACAGCACATAGCCCCCGCTGCTGGCGCCGATGTTGAGCGCCGGGCCCATGCCGCAGCCGCATTCCTTGTAGCCGCTGCCCTTGTTGGCGTCGGTGTCGGTCATCTTCCAGAAGCGCAGCTCGGCCGCGTGCGTGCCGCTCTTGTCGCCGCGCGAGATGAACTCGGTGTTGGTGCTGGCGATCTTCTTCAGCGCGGCCACGATGTCGTCGCCCTTGGTCTTCGCGGGGTCGGCCTTGGGGCCGATCAGCACGAAGTCGTTGTACATGACCTCCTGGCGCTTGGCCGAGAAGCCGTCGGCGACGAACTTCTCTTCGGCCACCTTGTCGTGCACGAACAGCACGTCGGCATCGCCCCGGCGCGCCATGTCGATCGCCTGCCCGGTGCCGAGCGCGACCACCTTCACGTCGATGCCGCTGGCCTTCTTGAACTCCGGCAGCAGGAAGGAGAACAGGCCCGACTGCTCGGTGGAGGTGGTGGAGGCCACCACGATGCTCTGGGCGAGCGCACCGGCGCTGGCCAGCAGGCCGGCGGTGCCCAGCACGGCGGTGAGGGTGAGGTGGCGGAAGGTGGTTTTCACAGGCTTTCTCCTTGGACAAACAAATGGGCCTGCGGGCACAGGGACCGCAGGAGATCGTGGTTGAAAAAATCGTTCACGGGCAAGTCCGCCAGCAGGCGGCCCTTTTCCAGATACACGACGCGGCTGGCCAGGCGCTTGACCTGGCCGAGGTTGTGGCTGCTGAAGACCAGCGTGGTGGGCTTGCCCGTGGGTTGCCCGGCCACATCGCGCTGGCCGGCGGCGGTGAATTCGGCGATCAGCGCCTCCACCTCGCGCTTGGCGTGCGGGTCCAGGCTGGCGGTGGGCTCGTCGAGCAGCCACACGGCCGGGCGCAACGCCCAGGCGCGCGCCAGCGCCAGGCGCTGCTGCTGGCCGCCGGAGAGCGCGCGCCCGCTGCGCTCGGCCAGGTGGCCCATTTCCACGCGCTCCAGCGCCTGCAGGGCCAGCGCGCGCGTCTGGCGCGCGGGCACGCCCTGCAGCCACAGACCGAGCTGGATGTTGCGCCGCGCGCTCATGCGCAGCATGTGCGGCCGCTGGAACAGCATGGCCACGCGCTGGTGCACGGGCATGTGCAACTCGCCCGCGCTGGGGCGCTGCAGCCCGTGCAGGGTGCGCAGCAGCGTGCTCTTGCCGCTGCCGTTGGCGCCGACCAGCGCCACGCGCTCGCCCTCTTCGATGCGCAGAAACACGTCCGTCAAGGCCTGCAGGCGCGCGGCCGGGCCCAGGTGCACCTGCACGCCGCGCAGCTCGAAACAGGGGGCAGGCGCCACGGCGCGGCGCGCGGTCACGGGCAAGCCGCTCATGCCGCCACCAAGGCCGGCGCGGCGCTGGCCGCGCCGTCGGCGCGCTCGCGCCAGCGGCTCAGCAGCGACACGAGGGCGTTGAGCAGGAGCACCACCAGCAGCAGCACCACGCCCAGGCCCAGCGCCAGCGGCAGGTCGCCCTTGCTGGTCTCGAGCGCGATGGCCGTGGTCATGACGCGCGTGAAACCTTCGATGTTGCCGCCCACGATCATCACCGCGCCCACCTCGGACACGGCACGGCCGAAGGCGGTCAGCAGCACGGTGAGCAGCGCGTAGCGCTCGTCCCAGGCCAGCAGCAGGCTTCGGAAAGCGGCACCGGCGCCCAGCGAGGCGAGCTGCTCGCCATGGCTGCGGTCGGCGTCTTCCACCACCTGGCGCGTGAGCGCGGTCACCAGCGGCAGCACCAGCACCGTCTGCGCCAGCACCATGGCCTGGAAGCTGAACAGCCAGCCCAGGAAACCCAGCGGCCCCGAACGCGAGAGCAGCAGGTAGATGACCAGGCCGACCACCACCGAGGGGATGGCCAGGAAGGTGTTGAGCACGGTGAGCACCGCGCCCCGGCCGGGGAAGCGCGCGGCCGCGAGCCAGGCGCCCAGCACCAGGCCCAGGCCGCAGGCCAGCAGGCAGGCCGTGGCACTGACCGCCAGGGAGCGCATGACCACCGCCCACAGGCCCGGGTCGCCCGAAAGAATCAGCCGCAGCGCCGTGGCCAGGCTGTCTGAAAATGTGTTCATATGTTCGATCGAGCTTACGGGTGTGCTCCTGAATCGAGAGTACGTAATGACGCGGTATGAAATTCAATGCATAGGGCGCCCGCTCGCCGGACCCGCCCGTGGTTTGGTGCAAACTCGGCGTCCATGCGAAAAATCGAGCTCTCCTACACACTGACGTCACCGACGCCGGAGCGCTCGTCCCATCCCGTGCAGTTGCGCAATCCCATGATGGACGTGCTGCACGCCGTGCGCAGCAGCGGCTCGATCTCGGGCGCGGCGCGCGAGCTGGGCCTGTCGTACCGCCACGTGTGGGGCCAGTTGAAGGACTGGGAAGCCAGCCTGGGGCAGGCGCTGATCTTCTGGGAACGCGGGCAGGCCGCGCGCCTCACGCCTTTTGGCGAACGCCTGCTGATGGCCGAGCGGCTCGCCCAGGCGCGCCTGGGCCCGCAGATGGAAAGCCTGCGCGCCGAGCTGGAGCGCGCTTTCGCCATGGCCTTCGACGAAGGCCAGCACACCAGTGCGGCCGACGTGCTCACGCTCTACGCCAGCCACGACCACGCGCTCACCGAGCTGCAGCATCACGCGGGCAACGCCGCGCCGCCCCTGCACCTGGACATCCGCTTCTGCGGCAGCGTGGACGCGATCCGCGCGCTCAACGAAGGGCGCTGCGAGCTCGCGGGCTTCCACACCCAGCCCTTCGCCGCCGCTGGCAGCCTGAGCGCGCGCGCCTACCGGCCCCTGCTCAAGCCCGGCCTGCACAAGATCATCGGTTTCGCGCGCCGCTCACAGGGCCTGATGGTGGCGCCGGACAACCCGCTGCGCCTGCGCGACATTGCCGACGTCTCGCGCCTGCAGGCGCGCTTCGTGAACCGCGCCATCGGCACCGGCACGCGCCTGCTGCTCGACGAGCTCCTGGCCCAGGCCACGTTGCTGCCCATGGACATCGTGGGCTACCACAACGTGGAAAGCTCGCACGCGGCCGTGGCCCAGGCGGTGGCCAGCGGCAGCGCGGACGTGGGCCTGGGCACCGAGTACGCCGCGCGCTCCCGCGGCCTGGACTTCGTGCCCCTGACCGAGGAGCGCTACCTGCTGGTGTGCCTCAAGAGCGCGCTGGAGCAGCCGGCCATGCAGCGCCTGCTGAAAAGCCTGCGCAGCCGCGCCTGGCAGGAGCGGCTGAACGCCCTGCCCGGTTATGCCACCGACCACTGCGGTGAGGTCGCGGCGATGAAGCGCCTGCTGCCCTGGTGGGATTGAAAGAGCCCCCACGCTCCGCCGCTGCGCGGGTCGCTGCCCCCCGAGGGGGCTGATCCGGCTTGGGGCGGCCCGGCGCAGGATCGTAGCCCCCACGCTCCACCGCTGCGCGGGTCGCTGCCCCCGAGGAGGCTGATCCGGCTTGGGGCGGCCCGGCGCCGGATCGCTTTTCGCCGGCTACGGCCAGTCCCGCATCACCTCGGCCGCATCGGGCTTGCTGAACTTGGGCGAACCCGCCTTGCGCGGCGTGCCCAGCACCACCCAGCCCACCAGCTGCTCCCCCGGCTCGCAGAACGCGGCCACCACCGGTGCGGCGCGCACCTTGGCACCCGAGAGCATCTTGCCGCCGTAGCCCAGCGCATGCGCGGCGTTGAGGAAGTTGGTGAGCGCGCCCCCCACGGTCATCCACTGTTCGTGCGGCGTGGCCACCGGGTGGCCAGGGTCGATGCGCGCGATCACCGCCACCAGCAGCGGGGCATTCAGCGCACGGCCACGGTCCAGCGACGCCTCTGCCGGGTTTTTCCCGGCCAGAACAGCGGCCTGCTCGAACAGGTCGGCCAGGCGCTCGCGCGCGTCGCCCCGCACCGCCGCGAAGCGGAACGGCACCAGACCGGCGTGATCAGGCGCGCGCAGAGCGGCCTCGGTCATGCGGTGCAGCGCGTCCAGGGAAGGGGCGGGCTCTTCCAGGTGCTTGGCGCCCACCGAGAAGCGACCCAGCAAGCCCGCCAGCAACGCATCGCCCGCCGACGCATCCATCGATTGCATGGCCACCCAGCCTAGGACGACAGGCGGCGCGCGATCTCGGCCACCAGTTGGCGCGCCAGCACCAGCTTGGGTGCGCGGGGCAGTTCTTTCATGCCGCGCTCGTCCACCAGCAGCAGCGCGTTGTCGTCCTGGCCGAAGGTGGCCGGGCCGATGTTGCCCACCAGCAGCGGCACGCCCTTGCGCTTGCGCTTGGCCTGGGCGTGCTCTTCCAGATCGTGGCTTTCGGCGGCGAAGCCCACGCAATAGAGCTCGCCGCTCTTCGCGCGTGGCGAGGCCGCGATGGCGGCCAGGATGTCCGGGTTCTCGACGAACGACAGCGTGGGCACCTCGCCCGAGCCGTCCTTCTTGATCTTGTGTTCCGCCGATGTCGCGGGGCGCCAGTCGGCCACGGCCGCCGCGGAGACGAAGACCGTGGCGCCGGGCACCAGCAGGTCCAGGCTTTTCTGCATGTTCAGCGCCGACTTCACGTTCACCCGCCCCACGCCGCGCGGCGTGGGCAGCCCCACCGGGCCGGCCACCAGCGTGACCTGGGCGCCCGCCTCGTGGGCGGCGCGCGCGATGGCGAACCCCATCTTGCCGCTGGAGAGGTTGGTCAGGCCCCGCACCGGGTCGATGGCTTCAAAAGTCGGGCCGGCGCTCACCAGCACGTGCTGGCCGGCCAGCGGCTTGGGCTGGAAGAAGCGGGTGAGGTCGTAGAGCAGCTCGTCAGGCTCCAGCATGCGGCCATCGCCCGTTTCACCGCAGGCCTGCTCGCCCGCGCCCACGTCCAGCACGGTGGCGCCGTCGGCGCGCAGCTGCTTGACGTTGCGCTGGGTCGCCGGGTGGGCCCACATCTCGCGGTTCATGGCCGGCGCCAGGATCAGCGGCACCCGATCGATCGGCCGCGCCAGGCACATCAGGCTGAGCAGGTCGTCGGCCCGGCCATGCACCAGCTTGGCCATGAAGTCCGCGCTCGCGGGCGCCACCATGATGGCGTCGGCCTCGCGGCTGAGGTTGATGTGGGCCATGTTGTTGCCCGGGCGCGCGTCCCACTGCGAGGTGAACACCGGCCGGCCCGACAGCGCCTGCATGGTCACCGCGGTGGTGAACTGTTCGGCCGCCTCGGTCATGACGACCTGCACCGTCGCGCCCTCCTTGACCAGCGCCCGGCAGAGTTCGGCGGCTTTGTAACAGGCGATGCCCCCGGAGAGGCCCAGCACGATGTGTTTTCCGGCGAGGTCGTTCATGCGCGCAATGTAGCAGTTCGGGTCTGCCCCGACAGACCCCATGGATAGCCCGGGAAGAGGCGGCCTTTATAATCGCCATTTCCACCTCCTGCGAGCAACCGGCTCGCCCGAGACATGACCAAATTTGTGTTCGTCACCGGCGGTGTGGTGTCCTCCCTGGGCAAGGGCATTGCCTCCGCATCACTGGCCGCTCTCCTCGAG